>Ga0209006_10000229_pt1 | contig 57989 bp, 52 predicted proteins | sample JacPin_JW_Ref_O2_FD_188567 | JGI IMG/M metagenome (GOLD analysis project Ga0209006, IMG submission 188567) | Forest soil microbial communities from Algoma, Ontario, Canada - Jack Pine, Ontario site 1_JW_Ref_O2 (SPAdes) (version 2) | ecosystem: Environmental > Terrestrial > Soil > Boreal...
GCGAGCACGGTGGCGGTGGTGGTGCCGTCGCCCGCGACGTCAGACGTCTTGGAGGCAACTTCACGAACCATCTGCGCGCCCATGTTCTCGAGCGGGTCCTGCAATTCGATTTCTTTTGCCACGGTGACGCCGTCCTTGGTGATGATCGGCGAACCGAACTTCTTTTCGATTACGGCGTTGCGACCCTTGGGGCCCAACGTGATCTTGACGGCGTCAGCCAATTGGTTGACACCGCGCAGGATCGCCTGGCGGGAATTCTCACCAGTTACGATTTGCTTAGCCATGATCTTCTTTCTCCTCGTCGAATTGTGTCGAACGTAATGCCGGCGGGTTCATACGCCGGGAAGTGAATCGCTGGGTCTGATACCTGAAAAGTGAAAAGTTACTTCTTGCCGCCAGCCGCTTTCGCGGAAGGAGCGAGCTTTGCGAGGATTTCGTCTTCCTTCAGAATCATGTACTCCTCGTCGTCAATCTTGATGTCGTTACCGCTGTACTTGCCGAACAGGACGCGGTCGCCGACTTTCACGTCGAGAGGGATGCGTTCGCCCTTCTCGCGCTTTCCGGCGCCGACAGCCACCACTTCACCTTCTTGGGGTTTCTCTTTTGCGGAGTCGGGGATGATGATGCCGCCCTTGATGCTTTCCTTCTCTTCGAAACGCTTCACGACCACGCGGTCGTGTAGCGGGGTAATATTGACTGCCATTTGCATTTCCTCCAGTAGGTGGATCTTCGATCTGGCTTGAAGAGGTGCGGAGGGCTGAAGGCCGTTAGCACTCCTCTCAGGCGAGTGCTAATATAGCATGGTCATCGAGGGTGTCAAGGGAAAGTCTGATAATTCGACACTCACATATCCGCAACATTCTAGCCATCGTAAGACCATGAAAATGAAGCAGTTTACGGATTGTCAGGTTTTTCCGACTTAAGGATTGTGTGTCGCTGAGTGCCGCGTTAGAATCCGCCTCGGCTGATTGTGCAGTCACTTTTCTATGTTCGGCTGATTGGTTTCACTGCGGGCACGCTGGTTTATCTCTTTCTGCTGGCTCTGATTCTGGGGCATCGCCGACCCCGAACGTTAGAGCGCCTGATTTTTTTCGTTTGCCTGTCGTTCTTTCTGATTTACGCCGGGGCACTGCTTTACGCAAACGGCGATCTGTACTACTCCTCCGCTCCCTTCGCGACGCGCCTATTTTCTTGGGGCTTGGTGGCGTTAGGCCTGACGTTTCTGCCGGGTTTGCTGGTTCATACCCACGCGCATTATCTGTATCCGACCATGCAAGGCCGTTCGATTCCCAAAGTGCTGATCGCCGTGATTTGCGCGTTCTATGTGGTTCCCGTTGCGTTGAGTGTGAGGATACTGCATTCCGCCGTTGCCGGTGGACTGGGGATGGACGACAGATTTGCGGCGTTTTTTTCGTTGGAGTCTCTGGCACTGGCGGGAGCCGTCGTGCTGTGTTGCGCCGCCGACATCGCTATCAAACAGCGCAGCCAGGATGCCACCGAGCGCAGCTTCTTCACTGCGCTCTTTGTGGTCGGGTTCGCGAGCATCGCGGTTGTGTTTTTCCCCGCTTTGACCGGAAGGATGGCCGAGGTTAGGGGCGAATCTCTAGCAGTAGCGTTTATCGTCGTCGGGATATATCCCGGCGCACTCCTGTTGATCTACGCGGTGCGGCGGAATTTTCTGGAATTTGGGGTTCAGCGGAACCTAATGTACGCCTTGCCGGTGACCTTTTTGGCGGTGTTGTATTTGGCGCTGGTGCGACGAGTCGGAGTGTGGCTAGAGCCGGTGATGCCTCCGGAAGCGACCGCGGCGGTGCTGTTGTTCTCTTTGATCTTTCTGTTTGAGCCGCTGGAGCGGGTGATCGGGCCGATCCTGCAGGAGAGATTTCGGCAAGGAATGAGCGGCGTGCAGCGGCTGAGCATCGAACTGCAGCAGGAAGCACGGCAAGGGAATGTGACGCGTTTGATTTCAGAGGCTGAAGGGCGGATTCGGGAGGAATTTGGGCTGGCGGCGGTGAGAATTACGCTGCGACCGAACCCTGCGCTTCCGGCTCTGGAGGCGCCTGGAGGCTTGGGACACACCGCCACCGTACGGCTGAAAAAGGATGGCGAAGAAATCGGATTGCTCGAAGCCGCGTCTACCGGATCGTATCTGACGGGGGAGACGACGGCGGCGCTGGGATTTTTGGGCGAGCAGTTGCCGGGGATGATTGACCTGGCGCGATTGATTGAGGACAAGGTGCGCCTCGAAAGGGAACTGGCGGAGCGGGAGCGGATGGCGTCGCTGGGGCAGATGGCGGCGAATGTTTCGCACAATCTGCGGAATCCGTTGAGTTCGATGAAGACGGTGCTGCAGGTGCAGCTGGAAGATCCGGATCTGCCGGTGAACGTGCGTCGCGATTCGACGCTGGTGGTGAGCGAGATCGATCGGATGAGCGCGAAGCTCACGCAGCTGCTGCGATACGCCAAACCTTCGGTGAATGGGCAGCGGGTGGCGGCGGTGGCGCTGGCGAATCAGACGGCGGTTTTGTTTCGTCATGATGCGGAGCGGCGGAACGTGCGGTTTGAATTCGAGCGGCCCACGGAGGAGATTTTCGCGCTCGCGTCGGAAGAGGCGCTGAGCGAAATTCTTTCGAACCTGATCGTGAACGCGATTGAGGCGCAGGGCACCGGGGGGCGAGTGAAGGTTGGGCTGGCGCGCACCGACGGACGGCTTGAAATTATGGTGGAGGATGGCGGGCCGGGAATTTCGCCGGAGTTGCGCGAAAAAATGTTTCAGCCCTATTTCACGACCAAACCGGCGGGAACCGGGCTGGGGCTTTCGATCGTGGCGCGGCGGGTAGAGGAAATGGGCGGCACGATTTCGTGCGAGAGCCCGGTGCGCAACGGCAAGGGGACGCGGTTTCGTTTGACATTGCCGCTGGCGACAGGAGAGGGCAGCTGACATATGCGAACGATTTTAGTTGTGGATGACGAGGCCGCGGCGCGCTACGGGGTGCGGCGGGCGCTCGAAAGCAAATACAAAGTTAGCGAGGCGGAATCGGCGGATGCGGCGCGCGCGTTGATCGCGGGCGACGCGCCGGATTTGATTCTGCTGGACCTGGTGATGCCGGGCGAAGATGGGCTGGCGTTCTTGCGCTGGATGCGGGCGAATGAGATTGAAACTCCGGTGCTGGTGGTGAGCGCGTTGGACAGCGCGAAGATGGCGGTGGATGCGCTGCAGAGTGGCGCGGCGGATTACATGGTGAAGGGCTACGACATCGAGGAACTGCGCAAGCGCGTTGGAAATATTTTGCAACTGGCGGAGTTGGGCGCGGAAAACACACGTTTGCGGCGGGAGTTGGTCGCTGACGGGCAGTTCGGGCGAATGCTGGGAGCGAGCGCGCCGATGCGGCGAGTTTTCGAGATGGCGGATCGTGTAGCCGCGACGGACGCGACAGTTCTGATTCTGGGCGAGAGCGGAACCGGAAAGGATTTGCTGGCGCAGGAAATTCACGATCGGTCGCCACGTGCCGGGAAGGCGTTGGTGGCGGTGAACTGCGCGGCGTTGCCGGAAAATCTGATCGAGTCGGAATTATTTGGATACGAGCGCGGAGCGTTTACTGGAGCGGCGCAGCAACGCAAAGGGAAGTTCGAGTTAGCTTCCGGCGGAACGATTTTTCTAGATGAGATTGGGGACATGAATCCGGTGACGCAGGCCAAGGTTTTGCGGGTGCTGGAGAATCGCAAGATCGAACGGCTGGGCGGATCACATGCGATTGACGTGGATGTGCGGGTGATCAGCGCGACACACCGCGATTTGCCGGCGGAAATAGCGGCCGGAAAATTTCGCGAAGATTTGTACTATCGTCTGCGGGTGGTGACGCTGGAACTGCCGGCTTTGCGCGACCACAAAGAAGATATTCCGGCATTGGTTACGGCATTTCTGGGGCAGTTTGGCGCGCGGCATAACCGCAAGGTGAAAATGGCCCGCGCGGCGATGGATATGATGTGCGCGTATGACTGGCCGGGAAATGTGCGCGAATTGCGAAACGCGGTCGAGCGCAGCCTGGTGATGGCGGGCGGCGAGGAGATTGCGGTTGCGGATTTGCCGGAAGAAATTCGGGAAGGCAAACGCGCGGTGAAGAGCGTGGAAAACGATGGCGAAAGCGGATTCCTGGGGGAGAGCGATTTTCGGGAAGCGAAACGCCAATTCGAGATTGTTTATTTGAAACGCAAATTGGAAGAGCATCGCTGGAATGTTTCGAAGACGGCGGCGGTGGTGGGGTTGCACCGGCAAAGCTTGCAGGAAAAGCTGCGTGAGTTAGGAATTCAACGTCCGGGGAAGTAAACTGCGCGTGCCTTGAGGCGGGATTCGAATCGTGATCGCGGACCAAGCCGGAAAACTCGCGGCATTTATTCTGGCTGGCGGACGTAGTACGCGAATGGGCCGGGATAAGGCGATGCTGGAAATTGATGGCGTGACGATGATCGATCGCGCGATTGATTTGGTCCGCCGCGCCGGCGTAGAACCCATCGTGGTGGGATCGTTTGGCGAAAACCGGCGAACGTTGAGCGCGCGCGTGATTCCTGACGACTGGCCCGGCGCCGGACCGCTAGGCGGGATCGCTACCGCGCTGCGTGAGACGCGGACACCGTGGAATTTAGTGATGGCTTGCGATATGCCGTACCTGACAGTGGAGTGGCTGGAGTTTCTGTCGCGGCGCGCGTCGGCATCGCGGTCCGATGCCGTGGTGCCAAAAAATAAAAACGGGGCGGAGCCGATGTGCGCGATGTATCACCAACGCGCCGAGGTGGCGATTCGAGGTGCGCTGGAAAGCGGGATTCGCAAAGTTACGGATGGCCTCGCGAAATTGCGGGTTGAGTATGTAGAACGCGAAGAATGGAAAGGCTTTGATTCGGAAGGGCTCCTATTCAAGAATATGAACGAGCCAGCGGACTACGAGGAAGCGAAAGCCCGATTGGGCAGGCGCGCTAAAAAATGAGCGAACATTATTTCGAGTTTCGGAATGTGTCGAAATCCTTCGACGACAACGCAGTTCTGAAGGATGTTAGTTTTTTTGTGAATCAGGGCGAGACCGCGGTGATTATGGGGCGCAGCGGCGTGGGAAAATCGGTGTCGCTGAAATTGCTGCTGGGATTTTTGAAGCCGGATGAAGGAAAGATAATCGTCGCGGGGCAGGATGTGACGGATTGGAACGAGAAGCAGTTTTCGGAAATCCGGCGGCGAGTGACCATGGTTTTTCAGTCCGGCGCGCTGTTCGATTCGTTGACGGTTTCGGAAAACGTGGCGTTTCCGCTGGAAACGCGAGGCGAGAAGGAAGATCAGTCGAAGATTGACGCCAAGGTTGACGAACTCATGAAGGAACTGGAAGTAACGGATTTTGCGGGGAATCTGCCGGCTGATTTGAGCACGGGCGCGAAACGTTCGGTGGCTATCGCGCGAGCGCTGGCGGAAGATCCGGATGCAATCCTGTACGACGAGCCGACCACGATGGTGGATCCGTTGATGGCCGCGCACGTGAGCGATTTGATCGTGAAGCTGAAGGCTAAGTTGAAAAAAACATCAATCGTGGTGACCCACGACACGCATCTGGCGAAAAAGCTGGCGGACCGTGTAATTTTCCTGCAGGAAGGGCGAGTGAGTTTTTTTGGCACGTGGACGGAACTGGCGAATACGAAGGACGCGTTCCTGCGAAATTTTCTCGCGCAAGATGAATTAATTCCCGCGCTCGAAGAGTCGGCGTGAGCCAAACTCCCCCGGTTGTTGCCGACGCAAAATCGCAACTGCGGCGCGTGATGGGATTTTGGGATTTGCTGCTGTTCAACATCGCAGCGGTCCTGGGTCCGCGCTGGATCGCCGCGGCCGCACACAACGGAACTTCCTCCATTTCACTATGGATTCTGGCCGCGGTGGGATTTTTTGTGCCGACGGCGATGGTTATCGTGGAGCTGACGTCACGTTTTCCGCAGGAAGGCGGGCTGTACGCGTGGTCGAAGGACGCCTTCGGAGATTTTCACGGATTCGTGGCGGGCTGGACCTACTGGATTTACACGATTTTTTATTTTCCAGCGCTGCTGCTGGCGAGCGCCAGCATGAGCGCTTATGTGGTGGGGCCGAGCGGCGCGGCACTGGCGCAGAATCGGATGTTTTTGCTGGTTGGTTCGTTCGTGCTGCTTTTTGTCGCGGTCGGAATGAATCTGGTGGGGCTGAATATCGGGAAGTGGCTGCAGAATGCGGGCGGCGTCTCGACGTATTTGCCGCTACTGATTCTGGCGGCGATTGCCGTGATTCTGCTGCGCTCGCACAGTTCGATAACGCAGTTCACGGTGGCGAATATGCTGCCGCACTGGAACTGGGGCACGGTGAATTTCTGGCCGCAGATCGCCTTTGCGTTCACCGGCCTGGAAATCGGATCAATGATGAGCGAGGAGGTGCGTGATCCGCGGAAAACATTTCCGCGCGCGATTTTCGCCTCCGGAGCGCTGATTGCTGTGATTTACATCGTGGGTACGCTGGCGGTGCTGTCGTTGCTGCCGGCGGCCGAGGTGGATACGAAGAGCGGCGTGTTTGAGGCCATCACGGCGGGCTCGACGATTTTGAAGATCGGATTTGTGGGCGTGCTGGCAGCGATGCTGGTTTCGGTGGGCAATGCGGGTGGAGTAGGCAGCACGGTTGCGGGAGTGTCGCGAGTGCCGTTCGTGGCGGGTTTGGACCGTTATTTGCCCGCGGCGTTTGGAAAAATTCATCCGAAATGGAAAACGCCGTACGTCGCAATTTTAGTGCAGGCCGTGATTTCCGGCGTGATTTTGCTGGTGACGCAAATCAACGAGACGGCCAACAGCGCGTACCAGATTTTGGTGGACGCGACGACGATCGTGTACTTCATTTCGCTGATGTATATGTACGCGGCGGCGATTCGGCTGGCGTATCGAAAAGATCGCGCGACGACGCCGGGCGCGGTGCTGATTCCGGGTGGCGTGGTTGGCGTGTGGATTGCGAGCCTGCTTGGAATTTTTGTGGTGCTGGGAGGAATCGCGCTATCGTTTATTCCTCCGGCGGAATCGGCCAACAAAGTTCTGTTTGTCGCCAAACTGGTTATCGGAACCGTGGTGTCGGTCCTGCTGGGGTTTGCCGTGTATTACCGGGGAGCACGCGCAAAGGCTCGGGACGCGAAATTATCGGCGTAAGCTTTTTGGGATTAGTGGACGGCGCGATTTTGCGTGGATTGTTTTGTGACCAAAGAAAAGCGCGGCTCGAGATTTGCGCGCGCATCCGCTGTTTGCATCACCTGAGACGCAACGTATTCTCCCACCGATGGGCCATGCTTGAATCCGTGACCTGAACCGCCGCCGACCAGCCAGACATTTTCACGTTGCGGATGCCGATCAATTAGAAAATCGCCGTTCGAAGTGTTCTCGTATTGGCAGACGCGGGTCTCGACGATCGGCGCATTTTTCAGGGCCGGGAAGCGGCGGGCGACGAATTGGCGCGCGGCTTCGGCCGCTTCGGGGCTGGCGATACGGGACTGGGTGTCGGGATCGACTCGTGGGCCGTGGTGATCGTCGGCGACTTTGAATCCGCGCGACTCGATGTCGGGCATTCCGTAAAATTCGTCCCGCAAGTAAAGCCAGGTGGGCATGGCCGGTTGAGTGAAAGCTTTGTCTCCAGCGGGGACGCCGAAGAAGAGAATTTCCTGGCGGGTGACGAAAAGTCGCGAGCCCCGCACGTCCGGAAATATTTTCGGGAGCCAGGAACCGCAAGCGAAAACGAAAGAAGCGGCTGAGATTGTTTCGCCCTTGGTGGTGGTGAGCGAGTCGAATTTTCGCTGGGCGGACGGATTCGCTACGGCTACGTTTCGATAGTCTGCTCCAATCGCCGTAGCACGATTGACCACGGCCTGGACGGCGCGACGGGCCATCAATACGCCGCTGTCCGGTTCGAAAATGCCCCAGGAATCGTCGTCGAAAGAAATTTGCGGGTAGCGCCGGCGCAAATCTTCGAGCGAAAGTTTTTCGCAGGGAATATTATTTTTTTGCAGCGTGGCCAGCGAATCGAGGGCGTATTGATATTTTTCCGGAGCGATCCAGAGCACGCCGGTTTTATGAAACAGTTCGGGCCTGCGAGATTCGGCAAATAATTCCTTCCAGAGCGGAAGCGCGCGAAGAGACCAGCGAGTGTAAATTTCGTCGGCACCATAGCCCATGCGGATGATCCGGGATTCTCCGCCGGAGCTGGCGCGAGAATTCGCGGGACCATAAGCGTCAAGAAGAACGACTCGCGCACCGGATTTCTGCAGGAAATATGCGGACCAGGCGCCAAAAACCCCGGCGCCGACGACCGCGACGTCGTATGGCGGGGGCACCCTAAAAGCCTTTCTCGACGAGTTGCTTTACGGTGATGCGCGGCCTAACGGAGGACTCGTCTTTCTTCATGAGGCTTTCGACATATTTTGCGAGGATGTCCGTTTCGAGGTTGACGGCGTCGTTGGGATTCATCGCGTGGACATTGGTGTGCTGGTGGGTGAAGGGAATTATGGCGATGTCGGCGACGCCGTCGTGCCATTTCGCGACGGTGAGGCTGATGCCGTCAATGGCGACGGAGCCCTTTTCGGCGACGTAGCGGCGGAGATTTTCCGGAACGCGCACGGACAGCCACCAGCTTTCGCCTTCGGGCGCGAGACGGGTCACGCGACCGATGCCGTCAACGTGACCTTGCATAAAATGGCCACCGAGGCGGGCGCCGGCGGCGAGAGGGCGTTCGAGATTGACGAAGTCGCCAGGCTTTTTTTCGCCGAAATTCGTGCGCTGGAGAGTTTCGCCGGAGAGATCAGCGGAGAAATGGTGTTCGTCGAATTTTGTGACGGTGAGGCAGCAGCCGTTCACGGAAATGCTGTCACCGAGTTTCATGCTGTGCGCGACGGAGGAATTGGGATCCGTTGGCTCGGGCATGTGAATGCGCAGAACGCCGCCGCCGGCGTGAAGGTTTAACGATTCGATCCTGCCGACCTGCTCGGTGATTCCGGTAAACATGGATCGTGAGTCCCCTATTCTAAATTTCTTCCGACGCAAGACTTGAATTACAGACGCGCAGAACGGTGGTGCGATTCAATTCTTTGCGAGCAGTCGGCGGACCGGATTCGAATTGTGAAAATAGCCTTCGATGACAAAATCCGGGCCGCAGTGGCGCAGCTTTAAATTCGAGAGCGCCGGAGATTTCGCGAACCGGCGGGAATTTATGCGCGCCATCGGCACGCCACCGATGCCCATAATTTTTGGAGCATAGAAGAGAATCATTTTGTCCACAAGCCCGGCTTCGAGGATCGCGCCATTTAATTCCGCGCCGGCTTCAACAAGCAGGCTCAGAATTTCGCGACGGCCGAGTTCCTGGATGACGGCGCGAAGATCAATGCGTCCGCGGCGAGTGGGCAGGCGAATCACTTCGACGCCAGCACTGATCAGCGCGCGGGCTTTCTTCGAATCCGGCGGTTGGGAAGTGATGATGATCAGATCGCGATCCGCGGAATCAACCAAGTCGGAGTGAAGCGGCATGCGCAGCTTGGAATCCAGGACTACCCGCAAAAGACGGCGGCGGCGCGGCAGGCCGGAACGGTCGGTGAGGCGGGGATCATCGGTGAGCACCGTGCCGATTCCGGTGAGCAGAGCGTCGGACTGGTGGCGGATGCGTTGTACTTCTTTGCGCGATGCGGGAGAGGTGATCCAGGTGACGCTGCCGGCTCTTTGGGCGATTTGGCCATCGAGGGTAAGCGCGGTTTTGAGCGTGACCAGCGGGCGTTTGCTGACGATCCACCGGCTGAAGGATTCGTTCAGGATTTGCGCGTCGCGTTCGGCAACGCCAATCGTGACTTCGATTCCGGCGCGGCGAAGTTGCTGAAATCCCTGGCCGGCGACGACGGAGTGCGGGTCACGCATGGCGCCCACGACGCGCTTGATTCCGGATGCGATGACGGCGTTGGTGCAGGGGCCGGTGCGGCCGGTGTGGCAACAGGGTTCGAGGGTGACGTAGAGAGTTGCGCCTTTCGCTTTTTTGCCGGCTTGTTTCAGGGCGACGATTTCAGCGTGATCGCGACGGTCGTAGAGGTGAAAGCCTTCGCCGACTACGCGGCCGGATTTTACGATGACGGCTCCGACGGCGGGATTCGGATGAGTGAGGCCGATGCCGCGGCGGGCGAGTTCGAGGGCGCGGGCCATCCAGAATTCGTCGGTGAGTGGAATTTTGCGTTTCATCTAAGTATTGCGCGTTGATGCGTACTCTTCACACTTGTTGACGAGCCGGACGGGATGGGTCTTCTCACCTCGACGTAAAAAGCAGATCCCTCGCTTCGCTCGGGATGACAACATTTGTGTTTGTCTCTTACGAACATTTGAAATCGTGGCCTAACGCTTCCTAGTCGAATAGCGAATTGACATAGGTTTGGGCGTCAAAGGGAACCAAGTCGTCAATTTTTTCACCAGTGCCGACGAAGCGAACTGGCAAATTCAATTCGCGAGTGATAGCGACCACGATGCCGCCCTTTGCGGTACCGTCGAGTTTGGTGAGCACGATTCCGGTAACGCCGGCGTGGCTCCAGAATTCGCGGGCTTGATTCAAGCCGTTCTGCCCGGTGGTGGCGTCGAGGACCAGCAGAACATCGTGGGGCGCGCCGGGAATTACCTTTGCGGCAGTGCGCTTCATCTTCTCGAGTTCGGCCATCAAGTTGGATTTGGTGTGGAGCCGGCCGGCGGTATCCACGATGACCACGTCGGCTTGGTGGGCGCGGGCCGAAGTGAGCGCATCGAAGACAACGGCGGAAGGATCGGCGCCGGGTTTTTGTTTCACGATTTCGACGGAGGAGCGGCGCGCCCAGACTTCGAGCTGATCAATGGCGGCGGCGCGGAAGGTATCGGCGGCGGCGAGGACGACGGTGGCGCCTTCTTTTTTCAGGCGATTGGTGAGCTTGCCGATGGTGGTGGTCTTACCGGTGCCGTTGACACCGACCACAAAAATCACGCGAGGCGCGACGGTGGTCTTTGGGTCAAAGCCATTCGAGCTGATGGATGGCGCCGTAAGGATTTTCAGAATTTGGTTCTTCAGTTCGCGTCGCAGGGAGCCCGGCTCTTCAAGCTTGTGTTCGTTGACCTGCTGGCGCAGGGCGGCGAGAACTTCCTTGGTGGTTTGCACGCCGAGGTCGGCGCTGAGCAGCGCGGATTCGAGCTGACGCAAAAGCTCAGGATCGACGGGCCGATCGCCGGTGAGGATTTGCTCGACGCGGGCGGCCAGCTCGGTGCGCGTTTTGCTGACGGAATCCTTCAGGCGTTCAAGGAGTGTAGGTTCCGGCGGTCCAAAGAGAGAGATCATTGTTGGGTTGACTGCATGGTTCTGAACCTTCAATTGTAGCAAAGAGCAGGAAAGGGAAGAAAAGCAGCGGCCACCAGGCAAGGAGTTAGCGCAGGGGGATGCGGTAAAGATTCCGTCGAGTGACGCTTCGCGTGAAGGCGTAGACGGATGGGCTCAGGGCGGAATCGATATGCTGTTTAATCAAAGTAGCCCCTTTCAGGGCTTCTAAGGCCTTAGCGTCGGTAATTCCCGAAGGGGGCAATTTTGGAATCGGGGAGTCGTGAGTCAGAGGTATCGCGTAGGTTCCGCCGTTGTCCGCGTCAAGGAATTGTATGTAGGCAAATTTTCCCGAGGGATCCCAGTCGACACGGCAGTAACCCAAACACAGCGTCAGCGGTTCGCCGCCATCCGCGGGGAAGGCTTTGATAGCGGCGGTATGATCCTGGTCCGGCCCCTGTGAGCCCGCAACGAACCACCGTCCGTCCGGCGACACTCCCAACAGATCGATAACGGGAGTCTGAGATACCTTGTTGCGGTCGCTCCCGTCACTTTTCATCCGGTATAGGTAATTCGATCCGTTTTCGTTCGCGTTGAAAGCCAAGCTGCCGTTCGATAGAAAATGTGGCGAATCGTCATTCGTGTTCGACGAAAGGCGCACCGGAGAGGAGCGGCGGTTGGTGGGTGCAATCCATAGATTCGATCGGCCGGCCTGGTCGTTCGCTGCGAAGACGATTGCCTTGCCGTCCGGGGAAATCGAGTAGGAGGTCATGGCGTAACCGGGCAAAAGCCGCTGCAGATCATCACCGTGAAGGTCTTTTTCCCATAGTTCAGCTCCTTGCGTATGGCCGTTGGCCATCAGGAAGTAGAGGCTCTTTCCATCCGACGAAAACGCGGGTGCCGTAGCGTTTCCCTCGGACGAGAACTGATGATCGCCGCCGTCGTCATGAATCCATATGGTGCTGTCCTGGGAGCCGACGGAAGTAATCAAAGATTTTCCGTCGGGATCCATAGCGATTCCTTCCTGCGAAGTCGGGCCGAAGGTGGCCTGTTCCGGTTGCCCGCCGGGAAAATGCATGCGCCAGATATGATATTTGTCGGTTTCCACATCCAGGTATAACCACTTACCATCCGGAGACCAGGCGCCGGCAAAGCATGGCTTATCAGCAGGGCCGACGACGTGCACATCTTCAGTCGGCTCGCCGGATCCGTGAAAAGGAACTACACGGCAAGGAATAATCTGGCCCCGACTGCCCATCTCGACCACCAGCACGTTTTTCTGGTCGGGTGAAAGATAGGAGTGATGGGCCATGCTGCGATTACCCTGCGGCACATAGACGTCACGGCTTTGGCCGCGAGCCTGGTCCGTGGTGATAACCGCCATGTGCAACCCTTCCTTGATCTCGGAAAAGAGCAAACGCCTTCCGCCGTCGATCCAGGTAAGAGAGGAGGCGTCGGGCAAAAACACGCGCGTTTCGCCACCGAGAACAGGCACTTCCCAGAGGCTCCAAGGATCGACTGTGCTGTAGACGATTCGCGAGTTATCCGGCGAGAAGGTGGGGCTAAGTTTAAGGAGCGCGTCGTGCGTCAACTGAACCGGCTCGCCATTCGGCAGAAATTCGACATAAACTTGCCCGGGACCAAAGAACGAATTATTGCCACGGATGAAAGCTAACATTCGCCCATCCGACGACAGCGCCGGGTAGACGACGGAATCCGTGAAAAAAGTCAGCTGTTGCCATTCGTTGCTCAAGGGCGGTCCGGGATGCGACCAGCGTTCAAAGAGAAAACTCGCGAGAAGGCCGCCGAGGACGAGGACGATTGGAATCAGGAAATAGAGAGCGAGCCTCCAAGGGGACAAAGCAATTCTGGAGCTGGCTGGTTCCGGCTTCGCCATGTCACCCGATGTTCCGATCTCGAGCGGCATGCGCCCCGAGCTGCTGTCGCGCTTGAGGCGCTGCAGTTCGGCATGCAGATCGGAGGCGTGCTGGTAACGGAGCGAGCTCTCTTTCTCCAAGGCGCGCAGGATAATTTGCTCAAGCTTGGGAGGCAGGTCGGGATTGAGCCGCGAAGGTGCGGTTGGCTCCCGATTGAGAATCGCATCGAAGACCACGCCGGGAGTGTCTCCGCGGAACGGCAGGGCCCCGGTAGCCATCTCGTACAGGACCACGCCAAATGAAAACAAATCCGTTCGCGCGTCGAGATCCTTACCGCGCACCTGCTCCGGAGACATATAAGTGACGGTACCGACGGTCGAGCCGGGGCTGGTAAGCAGCGGATCGGCTGCAGCGGTGGGAATGGCGGAGGCGCCGGGGAGGCCGGGCGCGGACGTTTTGGCCAATCCGAAATCGAGAATTTTTGCGCGGCCGCGGCTGGTCACAAAAATATTCACGGGCTTGATATCGCGATGAATGATGCCTTTGGCGTGCGCGGCATCGAGGCCTTCGGTAATTTCCAGGCTGAGGGACAAAAGCGTTTCGAGATCCAGCGCACGGCCGCTGATGCGATGCCTCAGCGTAGTGCCTTCGAGATATTCCATAGCGATGAAAGCGCGGCCGGAATCTTCGCCGATGTCGTAGATGGTGCAAATGACCGGATGGTTTAGGGTGGAGGCGGCTTTTGCTTCGCGCTGAAAGCGGGCGAGAGCTTGCGGATCGCGCGCCACGTCATCGGGCAGAAATTTCAGCGCGACGAAGCGATCGAGGCGCGTGTCGTGGGCTTTGTAGACGACGCCCATGCCGCCGCCACCGAGTTTTTCACTGATGCGGTAGTGCGAGATGGTTTGACCTAGCAGAGGGTCGGCGCCTAGCATCGGAAATCCATGTTAGGGGGCGTCGCAGGGCAAGTCAACGAATCGCGGCCGTTCCAGGTTCCGGCAAGGAGATGAACAGACTGGCCTAAGCAGATGTCCGCCGTCAGCGGGTTAGACGCGGGCGAAATTCTAGAGGCTACTCCTTCACGCGGGTTTGGTCGGTAATCCAGTTTACTTCCCAGGTTTTGCCGCCATCATCGGAGAAGGCTTGTTCGAAGTGCGCGGAATTTGGGGTGATGTCCGACCAGGCGTAGCGAATCAAAATCATTCGGCCATTGTAGGTGTCCTGGCAGTAGAACTCGCCGCGTCCATTCTTGAATTCGCCAACCTGTGGCGGACCAGCCAGGGTGCCAGCCTTGCTGCTGGCCCAATACAAACTCCATTGATGGCTCTCGGGACTGTACAGACGCAAGGTCAACCCTTCGATGTGGCCGGAGGAATTGTCGGCCTGAAATTCATCCAGATTGGCCCGGCCATCCCAGATTTTACGGGCCACGACGGTGCCGTCAAATTCGGTCCAGGTCGTGGAGCCGGTGAGGGGATGCAGGAGGCGTTTGAGATGCAGTTTCCAGGAGCCGATTTCGAAATCGAAATCGTGCTGGCCGTCGCGAAGTTCGGGGACTTTCTTCGCGTCTGAATTCTGCTGCGCGATGGCGTGACCGGGACAGAAAACGGCCAGGGCGAAGATTGCCAAGAGAGAAGATCGAACGTGTTTGAACACACCCATATTAGTCTCCTTTGAATTTCGTTTGGCGCAACTCTTTGCTGCTATTTGTTGATGTCCTGTTTGGCTTGCAACTGGCTGATCAGCCCGTCCAAATAGCTTTTCTGAGCCGCGGGAGCGGCCGCGGAGGCTAATTTCATTTCGGCTACCGCGTCGTCAAATTTTCCCTGGGCGCAATATACTCGGGCCAGGCCGGTGTGGACGAACCACTGGTCGGGATGTTTTTTTGCGTTATCGCGGAAGATGGCGAAGGCCTCTTCATTGCGCTTTTCGGTTTGGAGCTGGCGCGCATACAAATGGACCTGCAGCGGCGTGGCGAAATCGAGAGCTTTTTTCTGGGCGACGGCCGCTTCGTCGTTGCGGTTCAGCGCCATCAGAACTCTCGATTTGGTGAGTTCATTCTCGTAGCGGTCTTCGTTCTCAATCGATTTATTCGCGTAGGCGAGGGCTTGATCGAGCGCGATTTTTTCGGTGAGCAGATAGGTGGCCGCGTCGTTCCAGCTCAACCAGGTGTACTGCGAAAGATTGCGAAGCTGTTTCTTCAGGCTGGCCAGCACCACTTCGTGAACATCCACGGAAACTTTGAAAGGAACCGCGAGCTTTTCCCACTCCAGTTCAACAACCGCGGAATTGGGCTGCAATTTGTCGAAATCATAGGTCAGCGCGTTGTGCATATCGGCAGGTTGGGGCTTTACGTTGACGCGCAATGCATCTTCCGCTTGATCGTAGGTGAAGGATCCCCACGACGTGGAATTCTTCGAAAAGATTACGGTCCATTCGTCGGCGTTGGGAATCATGTGCAAGCCGTAAGTGCCGGCGGCGAGTGGCTGGCCTTCGATCGTGACTGGATCATCGAAAGTGATGGTGGTGTTTTCATTCGCGCCGGCGCGCCAGACTTTGCCGTAAGGAACGAGGGCGCCCCAGATCTTGCGGTCGTTCACGAGCGGGCGGTGATACTTGATGGTGATGTCGGTGAGACCAATTCGTTGAGAGACTTCGGCCGGCTGACTGGGAGCGGGCAGGTCGAGCACGAACGATTGAGCTGAAGTCACGTGCGACACGGCCGCCATGATCACGCAGAACAGGAATGCTCGCAGGGCTACTCTAGACATGAGAAACGCCTCCTTGAATTGTGGGACATGATTAGTCGCCAGCGCCCCAGTGCTGCGACCGGTTGATAGTCTCACGGGTCGTGTTCGAACGTGAATCTTCCGCATGGGGAGCGGAAGTACGCGTATCTAAAGCAATCCAATTCGTCTCCCAAGTTTTTCCGCCGTCGTCCGAGAATGCCTGTTCGAAGCGGCACGAATTCGTAGTGATGTCCAACCAGAGATTGCGAACGAGAATGGTTCGGCCGTTAAACGATTCCTGATCGTAAAATTCGCCACGTCCATTTTTGAATTCGCCGACGGTGGGGACGCTCAGCGTGCCGACGCGAGCGCTCGCGGCGTTCAGGCCCCATTGATGGGCCTGCGGATCGTATAGACGCAGGCTCAGAGCTTCGATGTGACCGGCTGGTCCGGTGACTTCGAGCTCGACCAGGTTGGCGCGGCCATCCCAAATTTTGCTGACGACCGAGGTGCCGTCGTATTCGGCCCAGGTGGTGGAACCGGTGAGGGGATGCACGAGGCGGGAGAGATGCGTGTTCCAGGTGCCGATTTCGAAATCGAAATCGTGCTGGCCATCTCGGGGCGCGGGAGCCTGTTGCGGAATTGTTCCGGTTACGGGCTGCAGCACGAGAAGCACACAGCCGACTAAAAGGAACGTCCGAAGATAGCTGGCCACTTTCACCTTATACCTCTCAGAGATTTTTGGCATAGACGATGAATCCTGATTTTTCGGCGACTTGGTCGTACAGCTTCATGGCGTGGGCGTTGGTCTCATGCGTTTGCCAGTAGACTTTGCCGGAGCCGGCACGTTCGGCGCGACGGTAGACTTCCTGAATGAGGGCGCGGCCGACTCCTTTACCTCTGGCGGATTCGACCGTGAACAAATCCTGCAAGTAGCAGTTGGAAGTGAGTGATGTGGAACTTCGATGAAAAAGATAATGGACCAGGCCGAGCAATTGACAGTCGCGTTCGGCGACCAGCGCGTAGATCGGATCGTAGCCATCGAAGAAACGAGCCCAGGTCAGGTTGGTGATAATTTCGGGCAAGGCGGTTTCGCCGCTGCGGCCGTAGAAGGCGTTGTAGCCGTCCCACAATGGCTTCCATCGCGGAAAATCTTCATTACGAAGCTCGCGAACCAGAATTTCTTCGCTCATGGTTTCGCTCGCGTCAGGGTCGCGGTGAAATTTGGCTCCCAGGTTTTACCGCCGTCGTCGGAGAAGGATTGTTCGAAATGGTGGGAATCCGGAGTGATGTCCGACCAGACAACCCGAACGAGTATGGTTCTACCGTTGTAAGGCTCCTGATCGTAGAACTCGCCGCGGCCATCCTTGAATTCACCGACGGCAGGTGTGCTGATCGTGCCGTCGCTGCTGTTGGCAAAATTCAGGCTCCACTGATGCGATTGCGGATTGTACAGAAATAAAGTCAGACCCTCGAAGTGGCCGCTGGACCCGTCGGCTTCGATCTCCTCGATTTGGGCGCGGCCATCCCAAACTTTTCGAATCACCACGGGGCCGTTCAATTCGGTCCAAGTGGTGGAACCGGTCAGGGGATGGAGGAGGCGCCTGATGTGCGTGTTCCAAGTTCCCAGGTTGAAATCGAAATCGTGTTGGCCGTCCCGCGGCGCGAAGGACTGCGGTTGAGTCCCACTAGCGGCCGCAGCCGAATCGGTTTGAGCTAACGCCGGAATCGAGAAGGCCCAGAAAAAAAGACCAATTGCGAGGATGACGATCGTAGTGTGTCTCAGTTTTCTCAATTAAATTCTCCGAACCGCGGATTCGAATGCAGCAGAGATCGGTATCCCGATTCCGCAGTGATGGGAGCATGAGTGGGTATGTGATATTTTAAAAGGTCCACTTTCCATGCAACTCGTAATACCACTTTCGAGGAAGGGCGAGCCGTTATTCCGGCAGGTCTATCGCGGGTTGCGGCAGGCTATCCTGGCCGGCACTTTTCGGGCGGGCGACCAGCTTCCTTCCACGCGCGAAATGGCCGATGAACTATGCGTTTCCAGAACCGTGGTGCTGCTGGCCTACGATCAGTTGGTTGCGGAGGGCTTCGCCGCCGGGCGCGGAGGGTCAGGCACATACGTTGCCGAAGGACTGAGTGGCACGCGGCCGAAAAAATTGGAGACCTGCACGACGTTGCGGCTGTCGAAGTACGGAGCCTCGGCCGCTGAGGTGGCGACGAGCGTGGACTTTCCGGGCCGGCGTTCGCGACGGCTGCGCTACGATTTTGAGTACGGCGGGCGTGGCGACGTGGAAACTTTTCCGTTCGAGATGTGGCGCAGGATTTTGCTGCGGCACGTGCGCAACGCCCCGATTCGTGAATTGGACTATGCCGGGGCGGCCGGAAGCCTTGCGTTGCGCGAAGCGATTTCGGTGCATGTGCGCAGGTCGCGCGCGGTTGCGTGCGATCCGTCGCAAGTAATCATCGTCAACGGGTCACAGCAAGCATTGGATCTGGTTGCGCGGGTATTGATCGAGCGAGGCGACGACGTCGCGATAGAGGATCCGCAATATCAGGGCGCGCGAGAAATATTTCGATCGGCGGGTGCTCGCCTGCAACTCGTATCGGTCGATCGCGAGGGATTGAATCCGGACAAGCTGCCGAAACGCGCCCGCCTGGCGTTCGTAACTCCGTCGCATCAGTTTCCGACCGGCGCGATTCTTCCGCTGGCGCGGCGTCTGGCGCTGCTGGAATGGGCGCGACACAAAAACGCGGCGATTGTCGAAGACGATTACGACGGCGAATTTCATTACGAGGGGCAACCCCTGGAATCGCTGCAGGGGTTGGATGGCGAAGGCCGGGTCATCTATATTGGAACGTTTTCGCGCACGGTTTTTTCGGCGCTGCGCATCGGGTATTTAATCGCGCCCAAATCGCTGGTGCCGGCTTTTACCTCAGCGAAATGGCTGTGCGACCGGCACACCGCGACACTCGAACAGGAAACTCTTGCGGAGTTTATTGCGACGGGAATGTACGAGCGGCATCTGCGGCGCATTCGGCGAAGGAACACCGCGAATCGCGAAGCGTTACTTGGCGCGGTTGAAGAATATCTGGGCGGGCGTGTGCAGGTAAGCGGGGAAGGCGCCGGAACGCATGTAGTGCTCTGGCCGCGTGGTCGCGTCGCCGAAAAGTCGGTCGTCGAAAAAGCGGCGGCGGCCGGAGTGGGGATCTACGGAATATCCGGATATTTCCTGACGCCGACCGCGAGAGCGGGCTTTATGTTGGGCTACTCGCACCTGAAAGAACACGAAATTCGAGAAGGCATACGGCGATTAAGCGAAGTGTGGTGAGCGCGGTACGACGGAACGCGAAAATCGGCCGGGGCAAAATTGTGGTTAGACTTCGACCAGCGTCGGACTGAGACGCAGGCGGCCAGATTCGATGGAAGCTTCGAGTGCGGCGACCACCTTGGGGTCGAATTTTGAAATCGCCAGCGAATGAATGCGATCGCGGGCGAACTGAATGTCCATGGCCGTTTGGTAAGGGCGATTGGTGGTGATGGCGTCAAAAGTGTCAGCAACCGCGATGATGCGGGCCATCATGGGGATTTGGTCGCCGGTCAGTCCGTAGGGATATCCGGCGCCGTCCATGCGCTCGTGGTGCAGTTCGATGCCGGGAAGCATGTCCTTCAGTTGCGCGACGGGACGCATGATATTGGCGCCCTTGCTCGGATGCTGCTTCATCAGCTCGAATTCTTCATCGGTAAGCTTGCCGGGCTTCTTCAGCACGCGATCGTCCACGCCAATTTTGCCGACGTCGTGCAGCAAGGCGGAAATGCGCAGGCGGTCGAGTTCTTCGGTATCGAGGTTCATGTACTCGCCGATGATGATGGAATATTTTGCGACGCGGCCGGAGTGACCTCGGGTGTAGGGATCTTTTTCGTCAATCGCGGCGCCGAGCATGCGGATGGAGCCCAAGAAGAGCTCGCGATTTTCCTCGGCGGCTTGCTTCAGGCGTTCGACGTACTGCTCGATGTCTCCGGCCATGTTGTTGAAGGTTTCGGCGAGTTCGCTGATTTCGGCGGCGCCTTCGACTTTCACGCGTTCGTGAAATTCGGCGCGGCTGATGGCGCGCACGGATTCGACCAAGCCGCGAATCGGCCGGGTGATGCCCACCGCGAAAAAATAACCGATGATCAGGGCGATGATGGTGACGCCAACAACGAAGGTCAGAGCCTGATGCGTTAGTTCCGCGACGCCGGCGTCAATGCGGGCTTCGTCAAGACTGCGCTCAGCGATGACCGCCCAACCCAATTCCGGAATGGTGCTGTAGGTCCCAATCATTTCGACCGAATTTTTCTGGCCTGGCTCGGTCATGGAGAAATGCATGGTCTCCGTGGTGTGGAGTTCCTGGGGCAGTTCTTTCAAGTGGCGGACGACGGGCGACATGGAAGTCACGTCGCGTCCCGGAACCACGTCGCGCGTATCGGGGTGGGCGACGATGTGGCCGTGACCGTCCACGATAAACACGAGACGTTCGCGGACGCTGGCGTCGCGGATGCGGTCGGTGAGGCGGTCAATGGAAACCACGGCCGCGAGCATGCCGGAGAATTGGCCATCCGACGAAAGCGGCACAGCGACAACGAGCGCGGGGCGATTGTCCTTACCCAACGCAAAGGGTTCGCTGACGTAATTCAAGCCCTGAAAGCTGGCCTGAAAAGCGCGCTTCAACGCGACGCCTACGAACGGATCAGGATCCACGCTGAAACTGCCCGCGGATTGACCCTTGGCTTGCTGGTTCACTACCGTGACGTAAAGAATGTTGGGATTATTTTCGACGAAACTCTGGAGCAAGCGCGCGAGTTGCGGGGCGTGGCCCGGATCATCAACGTTGGAGATCCAGCCGGTGAGCGCGAGTACCTGGCGCTGGCTGAGAAGCTGTTCGCGGAGATTCTGTTCGAAAAGCAGAGTTTCACTGGCGAGCGAATGCGTGATTTCACTCTGCTGAACGCGTTCGGTGTTTTCCAGTTTTTCTTCGCTGAGACGCAGCACCTGGCGGTGATAGAGCCACAAAGGCGTGACCGCGACGAGCAAAAGCGCGCCCATGACGATCCACAGGATGCGCCAGCGGCGGATTGGACTCGTGTTCGATGGCGGAGGAGGCACAGTTATCCCACTAACAAAATGCTAGCGGATGGAAAGCGCGCGGGCAACGGGACGAAAGTACTGGGGTTAGCAGATAAGTGACAGCGCTGTTGGCGGTTACGCACAGCCAAACGTGATGATTTCGGGCGCCGAGCGAGCTGCCTAGTTGTCTTTATTCGATCCTTTGCCGATGCGCGGTTCAGTGCCGGCGACCAGGCGCTCAACATTGGATTTGTGTTTCGCGACGACCAGCACGCAGATCAGCAATGTGCCGAAGCTGACGAATTCGGGTGGGGCGTGGCCTGGAGCGTACAGAATGTAAATAAGGATAGGAAGCGCGGCGGCCGCTGAAATCGAACCCAGCGAAGCATATCTCCAGAAAACCACGACGATCAGCCAGAGCACCGCGGCGGCAACCACGGCTTGCCAACAAATCGGCAGAAACACGCCGAGGCCGGTGGCTACTCCCTTGCCGCCTTGAAAATTCAGCCACACCGTGAACATGTGGCCGACCACCGCCAGGATCGCGGCGACCATCATCCAGCGAATGTTGCCGTTGGTCCAACGAGCTGCCAGCCAGACTGCGAGGTAGCCTTTCGCCGCATCAAGAAGCAGGGTAAGAATTCCGGCGAAGCGGCCGGCGTTGCGCGATACGTTGGCCGCGCCGATATTTCCGCTGCCGACTTCGCGAATGTCCGGGCCGCCGCGGGCTTTGACGATCAGCAGGCCAAAAGGAATTGAGCCGAGAGCGTAGGCGACGATGGGAATCAGCCAGGTCTGGTTCACTGGGCGTCCTTGACGAAGAGGAATGTGGCCAATTTTTTATACTCGGAGCCGGACGGCTTTAAGACGCTTTCGAAAAGATGAAATTCGGATTCGCGCGCCGCGCCGAAATCATACGACTTCAGGGGCGTCGCTGCACGAATGAGTTTTTCGAGGTGGCTCGCGGAATTGAGGCGGGCCAAGGTGAGGTGAGGGGTGAAGCGACGCGCTTCGGGTTCGAAGCCGAGTGAGGTGAGGGAAGTTTCGATGCCGGTGGCGAGTTCGAAAAGATTCGGGGTGGATTCCACGCCGCACCACATCACCCGCGGGCGTTTCTCATCCGGGAAAAATCCGATGCCGCGAAATCGTAACATGATGGGCTGTGGCGAAACTATTTTGGCGAGGATGGCACGGATGGATTCGACTTTTTGGGCCTCGGTTTCGCCCAGGAATTTTAGCGTGACATGCGTGGCTTCCGGTTTGGACCAGCGGGCGCCGGGCGATTCGGATTTTAGCGGGACGACGATTCTGGCCAGAGCGTCGCGCACGGCCGGGTCGATTTCCAGGGCTACGAACAGGCGCATGGTTCAGGCGCGACTGGTTGCGGGGAATAGAAAATAACGACGCACGACGTCCAGAGCCGACTGGGTGGCGAAACTACGGATGCGCTCGCGATTGCCGGGGTAACGGTAAGCACGTTCGCGCGGGCCGCGCTCGTCGGCGATGCCGATGTGCACGAGGCCTACGGGTTTTTCGGGCGTGCCACCAGTCGGGCCGGCGATGCCGGTGATGCCGATGCCAATCGTCGCGCCGGTGCGCCGGCGGATTCCATCAGCGAGTGCCAGGGCGACTTCGGAGCTGACCGCGCCCTTGGTTTCGATAAATTCCTTGGGCACGCCGACCATGGAAGTTTTCAGTTCATTGCTATAGCAGACCACGCCGCCGAGAAAGTACGAAGAACTGCCGCCGATATTGGTAAGGCGTTCGGCGAGCATGCCTCCGGTGCAGCTTTCGGCGACGGCGATGGTTGCGTGGTTTTCGGTGAGCACCCGCGCGACGACTTCTTCCAGAGTTTCTCCGTGCATGGAGTAGAGATGTTCGCCGAGGGCGAGCGCCATGCGCTGGGTGATTTCGTCGAGAATTTTTTCGGCTTTGGCGGCATCGCGCGACCAGATGCGAGGATGAAGCTGCACTGCTCCGGGCGAGGCGAGGATGGTTGTTTCGGTGTCTGGATATAGCTCGTAGAGTGGCCGGACGCGAGTTTCTACGTCTGATTCGCCCAAGCCGGTGACGCGCAGATCGCGGGTGAACAGCCGCTCGTCACCTGAGATTTTGTCGAGGCGCTGGCGAACCTGAGCATCGAAAATGGATTTCAGTTCGGAGGGAACGCCGGGCAGCAGGATGACGATGCGGCCGTCCGATTCGAGCCACAGGCCGGGCGCGGTACCGTTCGGATTCGGGAGTATCGTCGCGCCTTCCGGAACCATGGCCTGGCGCTTGTTGATTTCCGGCATGGCCCGGGCGAAGCGGCGAAAGCGTTCCTGAATTTCACGGACGATGTTTTCGTCGAGGTGCAGCTTGCGGCCGAGCAGGTCGGCGACCGTGGCGCGGGTGCGGTCATCGTCCGTGGGGCCAAGGCCGCCGGAAGCCACGATGATTTCAGCGCGCGCCAGTGCCTGGCTGAAGGTGGAATGCATTTCGGAGGGCGAATCGCCCACGACGGATTTGTGAATGACGCGAATGCCGAGGCGATTCAGGGCGTCGGTGAGCCACAGCGAATTCGTGTCTTGGCGATAAGGCGTGAGAAGTTCGGAACCAACCGCGATGATCTCGGCATTCATCTGTAAATGTTTTACTCGATGAGGTCGAGACGCGCAAGCGTGCGGGGAAAGCGACCTGAGGCCTCGCGAAAAACGGGCTCACGCCGAAGGGAACAAGAAAAATCTCAGGTAGCCCTCGAAAATATCGGACCAGGCGTGGGCGATCATGCTGGCGCGCAGATTGCGCCGCCAGGCGACCAGCGCGCCGTACAAAATTCCCAGCGCCACGATCACGATGACTTGTTTCCAGCCCTGATAGGTGTGGGCCAGGCCAAAAACCGCGCCCTGCAGAATGACGGCGGCCACGATGCTGCGAGTAAATGACTGAAACTGCCGCTGAAGGTATCCGCGAAAAACAATCTCTTCGCAGATTCCGGCGGATATCGAGAGCAGGAACCAGAAAACGATTTCGATGATTCCGGTCGGCTGATGATACGGGGCAGTCGCCGTCGGGATACCGTCAACAATGCGATGAACGAGCCATGCCGTCATTTCCCAAACGATCCAGAAGGGAATTGCGATGGCAACGTCGAGAGCAACGCTACGCCAGCTGGCCCATCGCCCACCTGTCAGTTCGCGCAGCGTGCCGCCGCTCCAGTGCACTCCCGCCCAAACCCAGTAGGCCATGCCCCATTCGGTGGCGATGGCGATCAAATACCCGCGAAGAATCGCAGCGTGAGAAACCGCGGCCTGCGCGGATTCGGGAGCGAGCGCCTGCTGCGGCGTGGCGGCGCGAAATCCGAAGTACCCGAAGATCAGCAGGATCGAAAGCGTGTGCCATGGTGAAGCGATGAAACGACGACTGGCTGGGTCCGGCAGAGAACCAGGGCCGGCTGGGTCGAGATTCATACGGGCTCCGACGATAAAGTTAGATACGCCGGCGCGCAAGAATAATTACGCAGAAATTTCCCAGGGTTCGCAGATTAACCGTTGAGGGGAAGGCCTTCGACATCCCAATCGAGGGAGTAGAGGGCATTGCTGGTGGTGATCATGGCGCGACGCGAGGGAAGCAGCGCGAGACCGACGATGTTGCTGCCGCTGAGCGCGAGTTCGGCATCGCCTTGGGGCGTGACTCGGATAATGCCGCGCTTTCCAGCGAGAGAACCAGCGACGTAGAGATTTCCCTGGCGATCGAAGGCAAGTCCCTGCGGGCGGCCCAGGCCGCGGAAAAATGTGGTCACTTCGCCGGCGGGATTGATGCGATACACGCGGTCGAAGCTGGAGGTGGTGGGGCCGGTGACGTACAGCTCGTCCGCCGGGCTGAAGGCGAGGTGATAGGCGGCGAGCGATGGTTCGAGCGTGGCGAACACGAAAATTTCGCGTTCGGGGCTGATTTTGAAAATTGTACCGCTGCGGTCTCCGACATAAAGATTGCCGGCTTTATCGAACGCCAGACCCGTGGCGATGCCCATGCCCTCAATCCATTGCATCGCGCTGCCGGCGGAAGAAACGCGGTGAATCGTGCCGTCGTTGCGGCTGGAAACGTAAAGGAAGCCGTCGCGATCGATGGCCAGGCCGGTGGGGTTCATCATTTCAGTGATGAAGGGCTTGACGGCATTTGCCGAAGTGACTTTGTACAGTGACACCGGAACTTTCTGGCCGCGCTGGCCGCTGAAGGTGACGTAGGTGTTGCCCTCGGCGTCTACCGCGGGGCTGGAAACCGGGTGCAGGTTATCGGCGACCTGGGTGCCGAGCGCGAGTGGGAATGGCGCGCTTTCGGCAGCGCCTGTTTTTACGCGCAGCGCGCCGCCTTCGGCGCCTTCCGGAACGCGGGCGATGAGGAAGTTTTCTCCGGCGAGAACCAGGCTGCCTTCGGCTTCGCCAAATTGCACCAGCGGGCGAGTGTGATTGCGCGCGCCGAAGCCGCTGCCCTGGATGGTGAGTTCGCCGCCGGGCAAGGCGGCGCGCGGTTTCACGGTGTCAATTCTTGGAGTGCCGTTCAGCGTCAAGCAGGAGCCCCTCGTGCTGCGCTCGAATTGTACTATTTTTTCGGGCGTATCGTGCGCAGCTGAAATCAGAGGCCCGCGGCGCGAGCGAGCCACAAGCCGAGCGCGGCGTAGATGCCGGCGATCCAGTCGTCAGCCATGATGCCCCAGCCGCCGGGAAGGGATTCGGCCTGGCGTGCGGGGGTGGGTTTCCAAATATCGAAGAGGCGAAAAAGCAGGAAACCGAGAAGCAGATATTTCCAGTTGAGCGGCGAATGCCAGTTTATCAGCCCCAGAGCGTTGTGGTCGGCCCAGGCATCGGGGGCTGCTCTCCACCATATCGGTACCCCGCAACCGAGCAGCAGCGTAAGTTGCTGGCCGGAGACTTCATCGATCACCACCCGTTGCGGATCGTCCTGATTCCAGAAATTCGCCGCGTTTCCCGCCGCCCAGGTCCCAAAGAGTGCGATCAGAATCGCCAGCGCGATATGGATCTGACAAAAAGGATCTTGCCACCACGAGGACGCGTGCCAAAAGATTCCTGCATCCCCCCCATGAACCCACGCGTAAAGGGAGACTGTATAGAAAAGTATCCACATCGGTGCAACTGCCAGCAACAATCCAGCGAGCGAACCGAACGTACCCGGGGCCTTTGGAAAATAACCAAGACCGGCAGCGGTCGCGACGAAAATAGCGAGGCGCGGTTTGCGTTCCGGCGCGCTGTGGTTCTCGATCGAAGGAGCGGCGGGCGGGTCAGTTTTTGCGGTCATCTTTGTCGGCGTGTTGGTCGGTGCGGTCGAGATCTTCGAAGAGAGTATCGTCTATGGCCGGCTCGCTGATGACATATTTCTCGCTGGACCAGTTGCCGAGGTCGAGGAGCTGGCAGCGTTCGCTGCAGAATGGAAATTCCGGGACGGTGGCGGAGTCCGTAGGCTTTTTGCAGATGGGGCAGCGGAATTTCATGCGGTTAAGAATACCGCAAAGAGGAATCGTTGCGGAGTTCGTGTTTCAGGCGAGGCGCGATGATTCTTGGACTAGGCCAGAATGGGAAACGGGGATGGAGCGACGACGGAACGGGTGGTGACGGCGTCTGGGCTGGGCTTTTCGAATTTGGTGACGCGGCCGATCAGGTCGTAGTGCTTGCTTTCCGTGATTTCGATGGTGGCCATGGTGCCGGGGGCGGGAAGTTCGGCGGCGTCGTTCACGCCGACGAATTCGGTGACGTAAACTTTGCCATCAATTTCCGGGGCCATGCCTTCGAGGCGGGCCTCCCAGATTAGGTCGGTGTCCTTGGACGGGCCTTCGAGCATGACTTGCAGATGTTGGCCGACTTTGCGTTTCAGGTTCGCGGCGGAGATTTTTTTCTGGATGGACATCAGCGTGTCGCGGCGGCGGGCGATGGTTTTGGCGTCCACTTTGCCATCGAGCGCGAAACTTTTTGAAGTGTCTTCATCGGAGTAGGAAAAGACGCCCATCCAATCGAAATTCGCGGCGCGCACGAAATCGCAAAGCTGGTTGAAATCATTTTCGGTTTCGCCGGGGAAGCCGACGATGAACGAAGTGCGAATCGAAACGCCGGGGATGGCTTTACGGGCTTTATCCAGCATTTTCAGAAATGCGTCACCGTTTGCTCCGCGCTTCATACGGGCGAGGACGTTGCGGCTGGCGTGCTGCAACGGCACATCCAGATATTTTGCGAGGCGCGGATGCGCGGCAATGGTGTCGAGCAGCTTGGGCGTGATGCGATTCGGATAGCAGTAGAGGAAGCGTACCCAATTCAAGTCTTCGATTTGCGCCAGGCGTTCGAGCAGGGTGGCGAGGCCGTCGCGCAGGCCGAGGTCTTCGCCGTAGTAGGTGGTGTCCTGACCGATCAGCGAGATTTCGCGCACGCCAGCGGCGGCCAAATTTTCCGCTTCGCGCACCACGGATTCGAAGCGGCGGCTGCGAAATTTTCCGCGCAACTGCGGAATGACGCAAAAAGTGCAGGGATGGTCGCAGCCTTCATTGATTTTGATGTACGCGGTATGGCGGGAAGTGGCCAGAATGCGCGGCGTCGCGTCGTTATACAAATAATCGGGCAAGCCGGCGGCGTGAGGATCGTCGGGGCGCAACTGGCCTTCGACTGCCTGCAAGATTTTTTCCACTTCCCCGGTGCCGATGACCGCGTCTACTTCGGGAATCTGCTCGCGAATGTCATTGCGATAGCGTTCGACCATGCATCCGGCGACGATTAATTTCTGGGCGCGGCCGAATTTCTTGTATTCGGCCATTTCGAGAATCGAATCCACCGATTCTTTTTGCGCCGGCTCGATGAAGCTGCAGGTGTTAACTACGAGGACGTCCGCTTCGCCGGCGCGAGGCGTGAGTTCGTAACCGGCGCGCGCAAGAACACCCATCATCACCTCGCTATCCACGAGGTTCTTCGGGCATCCCAGGCTGACGAATCCGACTTTAGGCATGACTGCGGGGTCCTTTGGATGGAACGGAAACACACAATTCTATCATATTGAGAGCGGTTGCCTCGAAGGTCTGAATCGTCTGCGGTAGTGGCGGAGCCTATTCGTATCGCAAGGCAACGAGCGGGTCCACGCGAGTGGCGCGACGCGCCGGAATGAAGCAGGCGGCAAGCGCAACGAATACCAACACACCGGTAACGACAATATATGTGAGCGGATCTCTGGCGCTGACCACTACGAAACCTCCGACGAGGCGGCCGGCAGCGAGTGCGAGGGCGATTCCAATGACCAGGCCGATCGCGACGATGAGAAATCCATCGCGGAAAACCATCTTCAGAATGTCCGCAGGCTGCGCACCGAGAGCCATGCGCACTCCAATCTCGTGGGATTTCTGGCTCGCGGCATAAGAAACGACTCCGTACACGCCAACGATCGCGAGTATCAATCCCAAAACGCCGAGCAAAGCAGCGAGTACGGCGCCGAGCTGGAAGGCGAGCAGGCCGTTGAGAGTGTAGAGCGCTTGCCGCATGGTCTTGACGTCAAATACGGGCAACTGCGGGGCCAGTGATTGGAGGGCGCGCTCAATTTCCGGAATCATGGGGGAGGGCGCACCAGCCGTGCGCACTTGCAGAATTTGCAACGAATTTCCGGTCTGATGTTGGGCGAAGGGCGCATAGAAGACCGGGCGGTATGGCCCGGTCGCTCCCTGGTAGCGAATATCATTCACCACACCCACCACGGTCATGGTGTGTTTCGCGTCGCTCAGCATCTGAAAATGCCGGCCGATGGGATCAGAATCGGGCCAGTATTGTTTGGCCATGTTTTCACTGACGATGGCGACGTATTGACCGTTCTCGTCATCGGCGGCGGTGAACCCGCGCCCGCGCAGCAGCGGAATCTGCATGGTCTGCAAATAGTCCGAGGAGATGGTGTTGTAAAGGGCGGCGGGAAGCGGCTGGTCCGGGGGCGGCTGATACCCTTCGATGGCGACAGAATCGAAATTGTTGTAGTAGCCCATGGGCGCGCCGCTGGCGGTGCTCGCCGAAACGACGCCAGGAAGCGAACGGACGCGTTCGAGCAGATTCTTGTAAAAATCGCGGGTCTGCGCTTCGTTGTATCCGATCTCGGTGGGGTCCATCACGAAATTCACGACGTGATCGGGTTCGAACCCCAGGCTGATTTGTTGGGCTTTGTTAAGACTCCGGGCGAAGAGTCCGGCGATGATGAGAATCACAAACGAACCGGCAACTTGCGCGGCCACCAGCGTGCTACGCAACCGGTTCTTGCCGCCCACGACGCCGCGCCCGCCTTCATGCAATATCGCGCTCAGATTTCCGCGCGAAGCGCGGAGCGCCGGCATAATGCCCACAATAATTCCGGTGAGTAAAGCGGCCAGCGTAGCGTAGCCAAAAACGCGCCAGTCAAATCCGAAACCAAAATTGACGGGAAGGTCGGTCTGAACGTCAATGGAGGTGAGTGTCGAACCGCCCCAGTAGCCCAAGAGCAATCCGGCGACTCCTCCGAGAAGGGCGAGCAGGATGCTTTCGACCAAGAGTTGCCGGATGAGCCGAAATCGCGCGGCGCCCAACGCGGAGCGGATGGCCATTTCACGCGAACGCGCAGAGGCGCGGACCAGCAGGAGATTCGCGACGTTGACGCAGGCCAGCAGCAGAACCAGCGCGGCGAGACCAAGGAAAAGCGCGCCGACAATCAGCAGAGTGTGGTTCGGATCAGGTTGCGGCCGCGACTCGAGTTCCGGAAAAACCTGCAGGCTCAAATCTTTTTCAGCCTGGGGATTTTCCTGCGCCAGACGCTGGCCAATCACGGCGAGCGAAGCTTGCGCTTGATGAATGGTTTTGTCCGCACGCAGGCGCGCGAGCACGTTCAGGTTGCGAATCTGGCGATTGGTGCTGAGGTCCGGAGGCGTATTCGTAATTTCCAACATTCCAAGCGGCAGGAATGCCTGACTCGCGAGAAATGGAGAGACGCCCACAAAGCCCTTGGGCGCGACTCCGATGACGGTTATGGGATGGCCATCCACGGAAACTTTGCGACCTACGATCGAAGAATCGCCACCGAATCTAGATTTCCAGTATGAGTAGCTCAGCACCATTACCGGATCGGCACCGGCCACTTCGCCTTCGCTCGGCAGAATGAATCGCCCGGCTTGCGGTTTGATTCCGAGGGCGGTGAAGAAATTGCCCGAAACGTAATTGGTCAGGACGCGATCGGCTTTGCCGTCCACACTCAGGCCATCGAGCCCCACTTGATAGGCAAACACATCGGAAAATGTTTCGGTGGATTGATTGCGGATATCGCGGTACGCGGGCTGCGAGAACTGCGCCTGGATGTTTCCCTTTTGTTGCTGGTAGGCCAGCACGGTGAGCTGGCTGGCATTCGGTACCGGCAGGGGCCGAAGCAGCAGGCCGTCAATGATGCTGAAGATGGCGGTGTTGGCACCGATCCCGAGCGCCAGCGTGATGATCGCGACGACCACGAACCCGGGATTTCGCGCCAGCATGCGCAGGCCATACCGAATATCCTGAAGCAGGGTCTCCATTTTCAACTCCTCCAGCCATTTTGGTGCTGAACGCTGTGATAGCGTTTGGACGTCTCACGAACGAAAGCAGGTCAGCTGCCACGATCGTGGGGGTAAGTTTCTTATTCGATATGACATACGGAGGAGAGGCGAGATTTGTTCCACGCGGATGGCCAGAACCGGGACTGCCCGGTCGTTTCCGAACAGTAAATTCGCGCTTCCTCGGACCTCATCCGCAATCTCGCGTGCTCCCTTGTCTTTACGTGGTTCTTCGGCTCTTTCGCTCCCGGTGTATACTTTCGCCGCTTCAGCGGGCGCTGCGCGGAGAGCGCACTAAGGGGATGTTCCGGTGAGAATGATGGCGAGATATTTGCGTTTGGTCCGGCTCGGTTCACTGGTTGTTCTATCGCTCGGCTTGGTTGCGTCGTCCACGTTCGGCCAAGGCACGGCGAATGAGCGGGTCTTCTACAACGCAAAAATATTCACGGCCGAGCCGGAGAATCCCTACGCGGACGCCATCGCGATCCGCGGGGATAAAATTGTAGCGGTGGGAAATTATCCGGACGTTGCTAAATCTGTTTCGGCGAATGCGGAACGGGTGGACGTGCACGGCAAAACGCTGTTTCCCGGATTCATCGATTCACACATGCACGCGATGGCCGGCGGCTTGAACCTGATCTCCGCTGACGCGAGCGACAACGTGGAAACGATGGACAAGCTAGTTGCGTTCGTCCGGGACTCGAAAGCGTCCGGTCTGGGCATGGAAGGCGACATTCTGCAGATCTTGGGTTTGCCCCTGCAATTCTGGTCGCACCTTGACGAGCTCAACGCGAATTTTAGTTCCGGAACTTATGCGACCCAACCCGTGCTGCTGCTGGGAATGGACGGGCACACCGGTTGGGCGAATGCGGCGCTGTTGAAGCGCGCGGGAATTGACGCTGGATTCCTGAAAAATCTTTCCGACGAGCGCAGGAAATATTATGGCGTGGGGAAAAATTTCGAGCCAAACGGGTTTGTGGTGGATGCGGGCATGGAGAAGATCTCGGCACTTCTTCCGGCTCCCACGGACGATCGGTTGCTGAAAGGCGCGCGCGCGGCGCTGCACAACAACTACAGCCTGGGAATCACGGCGTGGCTGGACCCGCTGGCCGACGATGAAGTGCTGAAGGCCTACAGATTGTTGTCCGAGCAGGGCGAACTCAATTCGGAAGTGGCTGCTTTTCCGCAGGTGTTCGCCAAGGATCCCGCAGCGGAACTCGCGGGAGTGCAGAAGACTCGCGAGGCGTTTAAGAATATTCCGAACCTTCACGTCACCGGAATCAAGGTTTTTGCCGATGGCGTGGTCGAGTATCCGTCGCAGACCGCGAACCTTTCGAAGCCGTACAAAAACACGGGCGTAAACGGCGACTTGCTGTTCGAACCCAAGAAATTCGCCGAGCTGTGCATTGCCGCCGACAAACAGGGTTTGATCATTCACGTGCATGCGCTGGGTGATGGCGCGGTGACGGCTGCGTTAGATGGAATCGCAGCGGCGCGGAAGGCCAACGGAAATTCCGGGCTGCCGGACACGATTACGCACGAACAATTCGTGATGCCCGCGGATTTTCCGCGCTTTCGCGAACTCGGCGTCATCAGCGCCTTGCAGTTGCTGTGGGCGGCGGCGGAACCTGACACGATTGAAATCGTAAAGCCTTACGTCGATCCGGAAATTTACAAGTGGCAGTATCCCGCGCGCTCGATTCTCGACAATGGCGGCGTAATTTCGGGCGCCAGCGACTGGCCGGTCTCCAGTCCCAATGTGTTCTGGGGAATCTATCAGGCGGAGACCCGTAAGGGAGTGGAGGGCGTGCTGGATGCCGCGCAAGACATGCCGCGCGAAGCGATGTTCTACGCGTATACGCGTAATTCCGCGCGAGCCATGAACATGCTCGATAGCATTGGTTCGCTGGCGCCCGGGAAACGCGCCGATCTGATTCTGATCGATCGCGACGTGTTGACCATCAGCCCCGAGGAAATGCGGGACGCGAAAATTCTGTGGACGATCGTCGGCGGCAAGACGATGTATCAAGCCGCGAATTAGGCCGAGCCTCGGTAGGGCCGCTGAATGGCCAACCGCTAGATCATTGATTCCTGACGTGTCGGAAGTGTTGAAGAGCGGCGGAGGAAAACGACATTCCGGACTGATCTACTCCGTATCGTGCTCGCAGCGCCGCCCCATAGGCGCCGAACAGTACGAACGCGACCGCTATGACTAGAATTCCGGAAACGACGTGGTGCTTGCGGAAGAGGGAGAAGACTACTGCGACCGGAAATATACTAAGAGAGGGTCGAAACCACGAGTAGTACGCGGGTATTTGTCCTCCGAACAGCGCAACCGCAGCGAACAACAACATTAGATAGCCGAAAACATACATCCACACGATTCCGATGAGCAGGCCGATGATCAAGCCTGGAGTTACGCGAAAAAGCTTGTCCTCGAACACGCTCATTGAGTGGCCATTCCGGTTTTCGATTTGGCCACCGAAAACGCGAGAAAGCCGTTACCCTCTGCCTTCAGGAGAGAACCGTCCGATCCGAAGCGCATCGGTGGATCCATATAGCCATTGTGCGCGAGTACGTACGACCATTTCTTTGCGCCGTCTGGGCTCAGTGCATAAATCCTTCCGCGTTCGGTTGCCGCGCTGAGCAAATATATTGTGCCGTCGGAACCGAGGGTCGGGGAGGCTATGAAGTATTCGTCAGCGGTGTCGGGATGGAAGCGCCAGCGCTCCTTGCCATCCTGTCTTATGCAGAAGAAACTTCGACGGGCGATGTACACGTCACCGTCAATGGCAACGACCGGAGTGGGGGCTCCGCCGGCCAGGAAGAGCGGATTCACTGGGAAGCGATAACGCCACAAAATTGATCCGTCAGGTCCGATGGCGACCAAATTGTTCGTGTCAGAAATATAAACTCGACCCGCAGCGGCCGCAGCCGGACGACTCACTAATAGCGATCCGGGGTGTATTTGCCACGTTCGCTTTCCTTCCCGATCCAAGGCGACCACGTCCGCTGCGGGGCTTACGACGTAGACCGCACCATCAGACCCGAGGACCATGTTCCGTAGTTCCATGCCGGTGTAGTAAGTCGTCGAACTATCCCAGTGCCACAGTATTTGGTGCACGGATGAGATCGCGTACACGCTCCCGCCGCTAATCATGTATAGGTAGCCGTCCGTCGAAATTGCGCCCTCAGTCGCGGGAGCGGGAATTTGCGTTTGCCAGATTGTCTCGCCGATTGCGGACACTTCGCGCACGTCGCCATTGTTATTTTTCACGACCGCGTTTCCAGACGCAGTCATAGCTACGAATCCCATCCCTTTAAACTCTGCGAGTTTCTGCCCTGACTTCGAACACGTCACAATCCCGGAGTTTCCGTTCGTGGCGAACACTTCACCTGCCTCGGTGACCGACAGGATCGTTCCGGTGCACGATGAACCCAAAGGCATCAAAGAAACGTTACGGACTGGCGGCACATCTTCGGAGCTGAGCGTATCGTTCGTCGGCTGATAATTGGCGAAGGAATTCATAGCCGCGGCAAGCGCCAACGCGAGGAAATAGAGACTGTAGAGGATTAGGTTGGTGCGCATCTCTCCCCGCCACGCAGAATAGCAGATCAGCTAAGGCATCGATCTGAATCAGCCAAGTGTGGACGCGAGGTTGGTAACAATGAGGGTTCTTAGGTGTCGCGAAATTTCTACAGACAAGATCGCCCCAAGTTTCCCGCCGTGATTAATTCTCTGAGCAGGGAGTCTGCTTGATTTGGACCTGGAGCCCGGAGGGTTTCTACGCCTTCGTCACGAGCGAACTGCGGTGCTGGAGCGCAGGATTTCGCGGATGGAGCGGAGCAGGGCTGACATTTGCCGCGCGGGAGCGGGGTGATCGCCGAATCGCGCAGATTGGTAAAGCTGGGTGAGTTGCGTTACCGGGCCGGAGATTTCAGATGCGGGAATCGCGGCGGCAAATTCCTGCGCGGTCTGCGATGGGAATTTTTTCCAGCCGCGTTTTTCGAGCATGCGGAGCATTTCGCGATATTCGAGCGTGGCGAGTGAAGCGGTAACGTTGCCGCCGCGACGCGCACGCAGGCTCCAGCGCGCCATCATAAAGGCAAAGAGGGCGCGACCGCGCAGATACATCAGGATCATGACCAGAATCGCGAGGATACCAGGCAAGAAATAGGGAGAATTTTCGGTTTTCTTATCAACCGCGAGAATCCAGCGGATTAATTCGCGTTCCTTCCGGTGGTAGTACTGACGTAGATTCTCGCCCCAATTCCGGCTGGTTTTCTGGACGGTATCGGCCAAAGACATCTGGTGCACGAAATCGTAGTTGATGACCCATTCGCCCCAGGCGAATTGGAACCAATCCCAGTATTTTCCGAGGCGGTCGAAAAATCCAGCATGGCGGCCATCGCCGGGGGGTGTGGGATCGAAGGTAATCCAGCCATAGCCGGGGAAAAAAGCCTCGACCCAGGTGTGCGCGTCACTGGCGCGCACGATCCAATCACCGCCGACGTCGTTATATTCGCCAGGAAGGAAACCCCCAATGTATCGCGCGGGAATACCGACGTCGCGCAGCATGACGGTCATGGCTGCGGCGAAATATTCGCAATGGCCGGAGCGCCGGGTGAAAAGAAAATACGCAAGCGGATCGTCGGTCTGTTTGCCGGTGAGGTTCAAGCTGTATTGGTAATGAGTCTTAAGGTATAGCTCGATCGCGGAGGCCTTATCGTATTCGGTTGGCGCTTTCGCGGTGATTTGCAGCGCGAGTTCTTTGATGCGCGGGTCGAGGTCCGGAAGCTGCAAGTAAGTGTTGATGATGGGCTTGGGAAAAAGAGGTGAAGCAGCGCGCAGTTGAGCGGGCGGAACGGTGGGAAGGGCAGACGTGCCTTCGTAACGAATTTTCGTTTCGTTATGGAAGGGATTGGAAATTGACCCGGTCATATCGAGCAGCAAAAAGCCCGGGCGAGCCGTCGCGCCAACCGGCCGCGCGTCGTTTGCGAATCTTCCCTGGAGGCTCTGAATGCGAGGCGCGACGAAGATTGCGTCGGAGGCGATGGGCTCCATCAGAATCGTGTAGTGCATGGCGTAGAAATCGCCTGCCGGAAGCAGGGCGGAATTGAACTGATAGATCCCGGCCGAACCGGGCGCAACCACGATTTGCTCATGCTTGGGGGTATACCAGCGCTTGCCATCGAAATTGGTAAGCACGATCCCGCGCCAATGAACTCCCTCCGCGCGGCCAGGATCGCCATCCACGTGAATCCGCATCACTACCGCGCTGCTCTGTTTTATCTGGCCAATCTGGCCGAGGGTAACGTCGTCGCCAAACCCGGTCATCAAGCTCGGTTGAAGGCTGAGAGCGCTCAGGTATCCGGAGGTGAACCGCGGAATGGTGAAAAAGAATGCGGCGCCGATGACCAGCGTGCCGATGGCGACGAGCGCCGAAGTGAGTCCCAGAGCGCGATTGAGCCGGTGCGCCAAGGGCGAGCCGGGTTCCAGCGCGGGCGAGACGGCATTATCGGCTCCGCGGCGAATTTCCAGCGCCACGAAAGTCGAAACCGCCAGCACCAGAAACACGGCGAGCGCGACAAGGAAAGTGGTCTCGACAGTCAGGATTGCGGAGGCCAGCATGCAAGTGACCGCGAGCATCGCCAGGAAGGCAAAATCGCGATTGCTGCGCGCCGAAAAAAGCCGGACCAACGTGGCGAAAAGCATCAAGTGAATAGCCGCAAGCAAAGCTGCGTACAGGGTCGGGTTTGGCGCACCGGCGGAAAGATTGCGGGAAATGAGCCACAGGTCCACCGGGAAAAATAGGAAATACGCGAGAACCAATCCCGTCGCAAAACGGACCGATAGCTCGGGGCCGCGACCGCGCCAGATGCGGATGGATTTATAGGCCAGGGCGATCGGCGGAATTACGGTTGAGACGGGATCGAGTTTGCCGGTGGAGATGACCGCGACGATTCCGGTCGAGACGAGCAGAAACAGCGACACTTCGAAATAACGTTGCACCGCCGGAAGCGGGGGTGCGCTGATGCGCGCTGTGGAAGCCATGGGTCTGCATCAATGATAACAGCGTGGGACTTCAGGGGGCGCCAGGTGATGCTCAATGAATAATGGCGCGAGGTGAATATGGACGATGGTCGCTAGCTTGCGGCCGTGGCCGCCGCCGCAAGCTTTCGGGTGGCGCTGGAGATGGCAATATCGCTCAGATTCTTCAGGCGAATCATCCGCGCGCGGCGAATTTTGGGTAATTTGGCTACTCGCGCGAGGAAAGGCAGAAGCGTGATGTTGCGAAAAGTGACTCCGTGACGCGCGGAGGGAAGCGCTTCTATTTCAAGTTTTGGAATATCGAAAAACTCCGCAAAGTATTTCTGCAGTTCTGATTTTGCGTGATGAGTGATTTGAAGCGCGGGGAATTGCCACATGCGCGAAAACAAAACTTGGTCATGCGCGCCAGGATCTTTGACCAGCAACGTGCGGCCTTGGGGGTCGAGCAGGATGGCGGCGGCTATGGTCACGGATTCGTTGGCGCGTTTCTTGCGGGGCGCCGGAATTTCGTTGGTCAGACCCTGAGCGTAGGCCTGGCAAGACTGAACGACGGGGCAGACCAGGCAGCGCGGCGATTTCGGAGTGCAGATGACTTCGCCCAGTTCCATCAGCGCCTGATTCCAATCACTCGCTGATTTGCGCGCGAGAAGATGGTTCGCTGTTTCGGTGAGGGCACTCCAGGTACGTGGGGCGCGCAGATCGCCGCGAATCGCGTAAATGCGCGCCAGAACCCTCGCTACGTTGCCATCGAGCACCGCGAAGGGCGCGTCGTAGGCGATGCTGAGAACGGCTGGTGCCGTGTAGGCGCCGATGCCCGGCAGCGCCAGTGCCGCGTCAATCGTTCGCGGGAATTCTCCCTCATGCTCCGCGACGATTTGCCGCGCTGCCAAATGTAAATTCCGGGCGCGACTGTAGTAGCCCAGGCCGGACCAGAGTTTCAGAACTTCCTTCTGCGGCGCGGCGGCCAGCGATTCGACCGTCGGAAAATGCTTCAAGAAGCGATCGTAGTACGGCATAACCGCGGCGATGCGGGTTTGCTGCAGCATGATTTCAGCGACCCAGATGCGATACGGATCGCGGCTGCCGCGCCAGGGTAGATCACGTCGGTGGGCGCGAAACCAAGCGAGCAATTGTTTTTGAAATTTTTGGAGCGCCCGATCCTGCAGGTGCGTTTTCATGCGGCGGGTATTCTCGCATTTTTTGGAGTGCGGCGCTGAGGGACACGCGCGGCGACGCCAAGATGTACTTTTCGCCCAGCCAGCAGAAATTACAGCTTATCGAGAAAGACGAAATAGGAGGACGACCACAGCGCGGTGGGAATGGTGTGCTGCGGGCGGGCGGTGATTATGATTTTGAAGATTTCACGGTCACCGGCCAGATCGTCGAGAAAATCGCCACCTTGCGATGAGTTGTCGGGCTTGATGGTGGCCAACTCGCGCAGAGCGTCATAAATGATTTCGCCCGCGGGAGCCATGGGCGTTGAGAAATGGTTGGTACGGAACTGCATCGCGGAATTGATTTCGTTGAAATGCCAGGCGATGCAGGCGGCCATGCCCACGGCGCGTTCGAATTTCTCGGCATGTTCGGCTTCGGCAAGTTCCCCCAAATCGGCGCGAGGCGAGCCGATGAACGGGTCCAACACCAGCATGACGCGGCGTTCGTCTTCGCGGGCAAATTCGCGGACCACCATATGTCCCGCGCGCGCCGTGACTTTCCAGTCCACAAAACGTGCGCTATCGGTCGGCAAATAATCGCGCAACGAATGCAGTTCGTGGCCGCGGCCGCGAAAAACGCTGGCCATTTCGCCGCTGAGTAAAGGCAGCACTTCGTAGAACTGGTCGGTCGGCTCCACGCGCGGGTAGACAATGATTTCCAGTTGAGAAGCGACCGTACGCGTCTTTTCGAAGAAGCCAAAAGGGAAGCGGGTGCGAATTCCAAAAGCGTCCTGGCGGTAAGATCCACGGCGCGGAAAAATCAATTCAACTTTTTGGCGCGCCGAGCTTAAGCCCGGAATGTAAGGAAAAAATACAGGCCGGGTGAGAATCTCGCTAGTGGCGTCCTTTTTGGCCTTTCCAACCACGCGCAACGAAAACGACGGCCAGAATTCCTTATCGTTGCGCAGTTCCATCTCCGCGACGACCGGCTGCTCAGCGAAAACATGTTCGGGCATGTCGAACTTCAGCCCAACACCGGTAAGCACGGCGCGGGAGAGCACGCCGGAAATAACGATGCCGGCCAGCGAACAGGCCAGGATCATGAAAAGCAAATTGTTGCCGGTGTTGACCGAAGCAAGAATCAAAATGCCGACGACGCCGAGGTAAACCATGCCCTCGCGGGTCAGTTTGTAATCAATTTGATAGACCACCCAGCCAAGACTGGTGCGCCGGGCAAGATTCGGAACGATGGTGACCGCGACCCAACCGGCAAGTCCCAGCGCTACGGCGGTAGAAGCGGCAGCGAGAGCGACGCGCCCCTGTTGGGCGACGGCCGCCGAGAATAGCGCGACCATCAACGCCGCGGACAACACCAGCATCGCGACACCGAAGTTGCGCCAGCCAGGTTTGTCGCGGCCTTGCCACATGCGCAGGATTGCGGAGTCAGCCATCGTTGCTCGCTGCGGTTACACCGGGACGCGGGTGGAGTCTACGATTTCGCCGAGGATCGCTTCGGCCTGTTCGGATTTTTTCTGGGTGGAAACGTAGCGGGAGCTGACCACTACACGATGCGCAAATACCGGGACGATCAGACGCTTGAAATCGTCGGGAAGACAGAAATCGCGCCCTTCGAGAAACGCGCGTGCCTGCGCGGCTCGATGCAGCATCACCGCGCCGCGAGGGCTGACGCCGAGGCTTAGTTGTTCGGTCTGGCGCGTGCGGTCAATAATTTCCAATGCGTAGTCGAGAAGCGTTTCGTCCACTTTCACTTTGGCCACGGATTCCTGCATAGCCACCACGTCACCGGCATCCATGACCGGAGTCACTGCTTCGACCGGAGAGTGGCCCGCGTTGTTGCGAATAATTTCTTTCTCGCTTTCGCGCGAGGGGTAACCCATTTTGATGCGCATCAAAAAGCGGTCGAGTTGCGATTCGGGCAGCGGATACGTACCGTGATGCTCGATGGGATTCTGGGTGGCCAGCACCAGAAAAGGATTGGGCAGCGCGTGGGTGTGATTGTCCACAGTGATTTGCGCTTCGTTCATGGCTTCGAGCAAGGATGATTGCGTTTTCGGCGTGGTGCGATTGATTTCATCGGCCACGATTATGTTCGCGAAAATCGGCCCAGGTTTGAATTCGAATGCCTGGGCCACGGGATTAAAAACGCTAACCCCGATTACGTCGCTGGGCAGCATGTCCGAAGTGAATTGAATGCGCTGGAACGAACAGCGGAAGGAACGCGCCAGGGCTTGCGCCAAGGTGGTCTTGCCGACGCCCGGGACGTCCTCAATCAGCAGGTGCCCGCGAGCCAGCAGGGCAGTCAGCGCAAGCTGGATGACTTCGTCTTTGCCCTTGACCACGCGCGCGATCGAGCGCAGCAGTTCGGCGAGACGTGTGCTGGCGTTTATGGTGACTGTCTGCAATTCCCGAGGCCTTTCGTGCAAGAAGCAAGTTAGACGGATGAACCCGAAACTTGATTTTACCTTGAGGCGGCAGATTGCAACGCGGCTTTTGGGCCAGCTGTGACGGCTTAGTTAGTCCCAATTTGTGGCGGGCCCCTGAACTGAAGTCAAAATGAAGCGAAAATGCGAATGCCGCCGGGATCTTCCCATCCAGCGGCATCGAGCACTTCGCGAAATTTAAATCCAGCGGCTAATGGGTCATTCGCCCACCGGCGAAGGTCCTTGGCCGCTGGCTTCGGACCAGATGTGCGTTCCTTGGGTCTCGCGCAGCAGCAGGCTGCCTACGATGAAGGTCAGGCCCGCGACAGTCATCGGGTAGTAGAGTCCGGTATAGATGTTCCCGGTGGCGGCGACGGAGGACAGGCCAATCAGCGGCAATAGCCCGCCAAAAACACCGTTTCCGATGTGATATGGCAAAGAAAGTGAGGTATAGCGAATCTTTGCCGGGAAAGCTTCGATCAGGTAGGCGGCGATGGGTCCGTAAATCAGGCAAACGTAAAAAACCTGGATGAAGACCAGCAACACCAGCATGGCGACGTTTGGATTCGGAGCTTCCTTCGCCGGAGCCAAGGCGCCGGTCGCGTCCTGGGTCATGGCGGTCAGCGAGATTGCGCCGGTCACTTTGTTGCGTGTGGATTGCACGGTCACTACGTTGTTGCCCGCAGCACGTTCCATGCCTTTGTAAATTGGAATGTAGGTGAGCACCCCGATCAGGCAGCCGGCCATCATCAGTTTTTTGCGGCCGATGCGATCAGAAAGCGCGCCGACCACGGTGAAGAACGGCATACCCAGAAGCAAGGCGATGGCCACGATGATATTCGCGGTTTTGATGTTCACTTTCAGAATGGTCTGCATGTAGAACAGCGCGTAGAACTGTCCGGTATACCAAATGACGCCCTGGCCTGCCGTGGCGCCAAAAAGCGAAATCAAAACAATTTTCAGATTCGACCACTTGGTGAAAGCGTCTTTCAGAGGCTGGGTGGAGGTCATTCCGGCGCTTTTCAGTTTCGCGAAGATCGGCGATTCCTTCATTTTCAGCCGGACGTAGAGAGAAATCAGCACGAGGAAAATGGAAATGAGGAAAGGAATGCGCCAGCCGTACGCGGTGAAATCGTCTTTCGACATGGAGTTCTGGGTCGCCAAAATTACGATGAGCGAAACGAAAAGACCCAGCGTGGCGGTGATCTGAATGAAGCTGGTGTAGTATCCGCGCTTGGCATCCGGCACATGTTCGCCGACATACACCGCGGCTCCGCCATATTCCCCGCCCAGTGCGAGTCCCTGCAGCACGCGGATTAAAATCAAAACGATGGGCGCGAACCAGCCGGCCGTTTTGTACGACGGAAGCAGGCCAATCGCAAAGGTAGAAAAACCCATGATGGAAAGTGTCACGAGGAAGGCGTATTTTCGTCCGACCTTGTCGCCGATGCGGCCGAAGAACAGGGCGCCGAAAGGCCGGACCAGAAAGCCGACGGCGAATGTAGCGAGATAAGCGATGTAAGCGAATGTATCGTTTCCGGGCGGGTAGAATTTCAGAGCTAGGACAGCCGCCAGGCTGCCAAAAATGTAGAAGTCGTACCACTCGATCATGGTCCCGACCGACGAGGCCATGATTACACGCCAGATGCCGTACTCTGCATTTTTTTCACCGAACGTCTGCGCAGAAGTCGCCATCCCTTCCTCTCTTCCGTGATGTTCCGGTTTACGCTGCGTAAGTCTCCGCAGCTATTCAACTGACGCGTGCATTTTGTCGCTAAGGATTACGACGGTCGGCGTGCGCTGCAAATGGAGATGAGCGAGTCCAGGATCGCTTCTATGGATTTGCATCTCCGGTGCGCGGAAATTGCCACAAAACATTTTTGATGTCAACGGAGAACTCGGTGCGGAGGAGAAGCGTACTGTACGGATGCCATGAGCCCGTAACGTGCCGTTCATTTCTGGCAGCAACCTGAGGGAGCGCCTCGTCCTCTCGAGGAATTTGAGAGGCGAATGACGCAAGACTTTTGATGTGATGATCCGAACTGGACGCAACGCAAAGCGCATAGTACGATTGCGTTACGAAGTCGCAACGCGGGCGACTAGCTCAGTTGGTTAGAGCGCTCCCCTCACACGGGAGAGGTCCAAGGTTCAAGTCCTTGGTCGCCCACCAAACCCTCCGCCACAAAGCGAAGTGTTGAAGTACCTCTGCGAGTGTTGCCGCGCAACGATAATTGTTCTCAAGGGATGCGAAGCGAAAGCATTTCACTGCGGTAGGGTCGCACCGAACGAAATTTGCTTTAGCAAATTGCCGCGCGAGAAGCTGACCACGTTCTCAGCGGCACCCGCCGATCAGGAAGCATTTGCGCTATATCCAGCGCCAATGCTAGCGTAGTGCTGCGGTCAGCAGATTTATTTTCCCGTCTACGGTCCGAGAGAAAACGTAGCCCTTTGCCCTTGTAAAGCAAACGACGACTGTTCCAAGGTCGTCACTGGGTTTGTAGAGTCCATAGACATCGCCAGAAGAAGCGTCGAGAACTAAAAAGGTTGGTTTCAAAAATCCTTTCTCATCCTTTTCGTAAAATTCAATCGAAATCAATCCTTCTGAGATATCCATTCTTAATGCCCCGGTCGTTCCGCGAGGCCTTTTCACATTAATGTGACGTACGAGCTCTCCCCACTCGGAAATAACCAAGATTTCTTGGCCCTGTAGGTAATAGAAACCCTCGGGACCAACGGCAGTCACGGCCTCTATCATTTTTCCAGCAGCAGCCGCAAGGTCTAGGTCAGTCAGGTTTGCGCCAGTGATTTCCTTTCTCAGTTTCCCATCTTTTTCAAAAAGTGCGAGGTAGGTCTTCCCCTGTAACTGTTTTGGAGCTGATTTCGGATAGTAGCCCCCGACGAGAATCACGCCGTCCTCTGCTACCAAGAATCGGTTGGGCCGCATTTCATCGGGTAACTCCAAATCAGCTTCAGACTTAAATTGTGCGTCGTCGTCAAACCCGAAAACTGCATATTTCAAATTTTTCAATTGGTTTAAGAACCGAACACGTCCCGATGCCGCTACACTGACGTACATGAGAGCGCTGGTCGTCGCTAGAGAAGTCGGAAGTTGAAATACCGTGGGAAACTGAGATTTTGGGTCCAGCTCCCTCAAGACGCTTGCGTTGTAATCGTTATTGGGCGGGACAGGTCGATAATATAAATTGCCATGACTGTCGCACGGTGTTGCGTCCCAACTGGAAAAGCTCGGTACATCCAGCTTCTGCACCGATGACTCCCGCAAGATAGTTGGTTCCGCTGGTGCGGATTGTGGCAAAGCTGCGCCGCCAGAGAGGCTCGCTAGAAAGGTCGCAATGATCAGGGAGAACATTTAGTTCTTAGCGACGAGCTTTGCCGAAACTGTCGCCTTCTCTTCAAGCTTCTTCCTGAGCCAAACATTTATGTCCAAATTGGTAGCACGAGAGCAAGAAGTAGCAATAAACGACGCAGGCATCGTTTGCGGGTGGGAGTTGGCTTGAGCTGCCTCACCGCACTCTTCTGCCCAGACAACTCCGCAGTTTTCGGAACAGAAATGGGTTGTTCCAAACGGATTGCATTTAGGGGACTCTCCTTTACAGGAGGCGGCGTCCACCATCCCGTTCCCGCAGCAATCCACCATGTGAAAGAAAATTTCTCCCGTACTTGTGCAGAGGGCTTGAGCGGAGACCGGGGAAGGAAGCAGGGCTAAAAGAAGTGCAAACACAAAAGCGGGCAAACAAATGAGCAATTTCATGGTTCATACCTCCAAGCGCACTAGTTACTCATGAATTATACTAATGTCAAGTTATTTCTCAGAGTGTTATCCACGGATCTGATTGCAATTCGGTATAGCGTAATCTGTTGGCATCAAAACTGTGAATCCTGACTGTCTTTTGAATGGGAGCATTAGATAAGCCGGTCGTGTAGTTCTGAATTGATATGAAGACTTTCGTGGGGGCGATGAGCCAATCAAGTCCGCTATGGCCTTTGTGGCCGATTACACCACCGAGGTGTCGGTGAATTCGCTTTCGATGCCGGGGGGCGCGGTGCGCGGCAGCCTCACTTCTATGGTTGTCCCGGTCGCGTCGGAATCAATTTTGAATTCGCCGCCTTGCTCTCTGATTCTTTCGCGCATCCCGGCCAGCCCGACGCCCACTTGCGTGCCCAGATTCCGGAAATTTTCCAGCGTTTCTTCGGGTATTCCGATTCCAAAATCGCGCACGCGTAAAACGACGGTATCTTTTTCCGCGCGCAACAGAACTTCCGCGCTGGGACTCTTCGAATGTTTGTGAATGTTGGTTAATGATTCCTGGAGCACGCGGAAAAGAGCCAGCTCCACCGAACGCGGCATGCGTCCGGCGTTCTTGATCGTCAACGACACGGGAATTCCGCTACGCTGCGAAAAGCCCTCGACGTACCAGCGCGCAGCAGATTCGAAACCCGCCTCGTCCAGCAGGGGTGGATGCAACAGGTGGGAGATGGTGCGGGTGCCGACGATGGCCTGGTCAATCGCCTTCACGCACTCGGCGATGGAGGCGTCGTCCGGATTTTTCTCCTGCAAACTGCTGAGGCTCCATTTGGCCACGGCCAAACTCTGGCCCAGACCGTCGTGCAACTCGCGTGAAAACTTGCGGCGTTCATGATCCTGCACGCGCAAAAGCTGGGCGCTTAGCTGGCGCGCGCTTTCTTCGCTCTGCTCGCGCTTTCCGGCCTCAATGTGCAGCATGCGGTAGTGAATTCCGATGAGGATCAGGGAAGCCAAGAACATTACCACCAGCACGGCGACAGACAGGCTGAAGAGTTTGTAGGACGTTTGAATTCTTCGCTGCAGCAGGCCTTCCTCCTCCTGTTGCATTTTTCCCAGCAGATCAGTCGTTTCGCCGGCGAGTTCCAGGTTCTGGCCGCTGAAATTGACCTGATCTTGGGCCGAGGACTCCTCCGAGTTGTATTCGTTCACCGAAGAGGTCAAAACTTTTATCCGCTCGTTGGCCAGGGTGGTCAGTTCATCGCAATTCGTCTGTTGGACCGCGTTATCGCTGGTCAGTTCACGGACGTGATGAATTTCGCGCTGCACTTCACTTGCGGCGGCGTCAAATTGGGCGCGCACTGCGGCATCACCTGAAGCAAGGTAGACCGCGCGTTCGCGCCCCACCAGCGAAAGCAACGATTCCGCTTTCGAAAGCTCCTGCTTCACCTGGTAGCCGTGGGCTACCCATTTTGTACTATCCAGTAGATTGCCAATGCTGATGCTGGCCGCGATTCCGCTCAGGATAAGAAGAGAAATGGCGAGAAAGAAAACGAAGCGAGCCTTCTGCCTAGGGGACATTATGACTCTCAGAATAGCGCGGTGACTTCCAGCGATTTTCTATAAAAAGATTGCCACCGCGATACTACCACAAGGCCGCGAGCCACTTCCGACCGCCGCATGGCCGCTCCCGCACATCGGCTCGCCAGCCATACGATATACTTTCCGCAGGGAGATACGATGAACTCATTCCTGAAATTTGTGCAGGTCTTCGCGCTGGGAACCTGGGTAGGCTCGATTATTTATTTGAGCTTCATCGTGGCCCCCGGGGCATTTGCTACGTTGAAAAGCCGCGATCAGGCGGGAAGCATGGTTGCGTATTCGTTGTCCCAATTGCATCTGCTGGGATTGATTGCGGCGGTTTTGTATATCGTGGCGACGTTTGTGATGGTCCGTTCGATGAAGGATCTGGTGCAGCCCGCAATCATTGGCGTGGCGCTGATGGCGCTGCTGACCATTTTTTCGCAAGCGCGGGTGAGTTCGCGAATGCACGACCTGCGAACCGAGATGGTGTCGGTGGATGCGACGCCGCCAGAGAATCCGTTGCGCGTGGAGTTCGATCGCCTGCACCGACTTTCCGTGCGGCTGGAAGTCTCCGTGCTGCTGATCGGAATTGCTTCGTTGTTTTTTACGGTGCGGAGTCCGCAGAATTAAAGATGACGCCGGTGCCGGAACAATTCTGGAATCTGGTGAGTTCGCAAAGGCGGGCAGAACAACCTGGTTAGCCTTTCCTTTTCTTGCCTGTCGCTTTCGTTTTTCTGGTGGGCCGCTTCTTGGCTCGTGCTTTGATTGGCTTCTTCTTGTTCTTGCGTTTCTTGCCTGTTGTCTTGGTGAGTTTCCTGGTCTTGCCGTAGACCTCAACGGCGCGCCACATGTACCAGCTGGCGACGGTGCGATACGGACGCCAGCGTTCGCCGAACGCGGCGAGCTCGCGCGGCTTGGGAATCACTTTTTTCCCGTAGGTTAGCGCAAAGCCCTTTTGTACGCCGTAATCGTGAATAGGAAGCACATCGGGTCGGCCGAGACGGAAGATAAGAAACATTTCAACCGTCCAGGCACCGATGCCGCGCACGGAAATCAGCCGGGTCACGAGTTCTTCATCGGAGAGGCCGTGTGCTTCCTCCATGGTGGGGACGACGCCCTCGACGGTTTTTTGCGCCAGGTCTTTCATCGCGGCAGCTTTCGCATACGAGAGGCCGGCTTCGCGGAGGGCTAAATCCGTCTGCGCCAGAATTTCCTGCGGAGTAGGGCAACGTCCGTTCGCGCCGAGCGCTTTGATGCGTCCGAAAATTGTAGCCGCGGCCTTGCCGGAAATACTTTGATAGACGATGGCTTCGAGCAGCGCTTCGTAAGGCGTTTGCGCTTCTTCGATTTCGAGCGCAAAGACTTCACATTTGGGGATGAGTTTCGCGAGACGTTTGTCGGTGCGCGTCAGGTGTTCATGCGCTTTCGCGTGGTCGAAGGGGAGTGAGATGGCGTCGGTCATGGTTTGGATTCGCGAGCTGCGTTCCGGATTCGCGATGGGACTGGTCGCGCCGGCTGAAATGTCTATCCGGACCCATCGTATCAAATCGGCGGTCGCGGGTTGCGTTGGGTTTTCAGCTTCGAGTGATGCGGCTGCGGTAGGCGTCCGTGCCGGGCTGCGGCGGCGGTCCGTAGATCGAATTGGCCATTTCGACTTGCGTGTTCGCGCGCAGGCCTGCGCGTAGGGATATTTGGGCGACGATCCACCGCGCTTCCTCGCGGCTCTCGATCTCATCGACCAGCGTGTATTCTTGCCCGGCTTTGTTCTTCAACCGGATTGAATACAGCGTGCTGCCCGAGGAACTGGCTTGTTGAAGGCTGGTCATCGGCACAATCGAATCAACATCTGATATTTGCATCCGGCGAGAGCCGCCGATTCCCAGCACGGAGTGCCGCCAGAAAATTGTGCCATTGCCCACCGCGATGCGGGTCCCCATAAGCGCGCTATGCACGACGGCGAGGATCAGGAAGAAATCCAGCACGCCGACCACGCCGAAGGCAAACGCCGGCGGACGCGGATGCGTGAGCAGCAGCCGGTAGAAAAGTGCGCTGACGGCTGCCGCCAGAACCACTACCAGCAGAGTGCGAAGAAAATTGCGTGCGGGACGGAACCGAAACTCGAGGCCGCTCGGCGAGTCGTTCACGATCACCTTGTGGCCCGCTGGTTCGGGAACATTGTCGGATAATTCCGGCGGAGCAAAGCTCGGCGAAGAAATGCCGGCGCTTGGCGCATCCGCAGCAAAACCGCGGCCGGGCGCGAAAGTCGTTTGCGCCGCCGCGCTGGCACGAAAAACCGGAACTTCAAATTCGTCGGTGTAATTCACGCCCGGCACATCGGCGCTGGCCTTCAACAGCCAGAACACTTGGTCCCTCAAATTACTGTGATCGGTCTGAAAGGCATCGGCGGGCAAATGAAACTCAACCGGGACGACGGTATCGAGCGGCCCGCGCGCAAGCGAACCCGCGGCCACATTTTTCGACGCTTCCCACAGCGGAACCTGCTGCCACGAACGATCTTGCCCGCCGCCGACTTCCACCCGCCGAAAGCAGGTTAGCTTCAGATCGATGCCATGCGCAACTTCGGTGGGCATTTGCATGTGGATCGAACCGGCGACGCGGTCGCCCGGAACGAAGGGTGCCGAATTCATCTCGAAGTAGGTTTTGCCGAAACGCGTCAAACGCAGCGTGGCGCGAATCGTGCCAAACAAGACCAGCAAGCCGACCAGGCCGAGCGACGCCGGAAACATATAGGCCGGATCCTGGGTCTGCACTGCCCGTCTGATCGTTCCCGCGGATACCGGCAGAAAAAGCATGTTAGCCAGCACCGCACACACCCACCAGCCCCGGACGCTCGCCTTGTTTTTGCTTACGGCGCGGCCGACGGCCCAGTCTTCTTTCCAGAGCCACGGCGCGTCAGGATGTGCCATCTCGCGGTCTGCTTGTTTTTTCTGGAGTCCGTAGCCGTACCACGATCCGAAAATTAGCCCGCCGCCGATAATCGCGAACACCGAAGCGAAAACAGCCCCACCGATCCGCCCGGACAGCGGTTGATTGGCGGCATGGAAAAAGGAGTACGCGGCAAAAAGGCCCATGCCCAGGAAGGGCAGGCCAAAGAGGCTCAGAACGACGGGACCGAGCTTGGACGGGGTGGTCACAAGTCATTTTATCATTGCGATTCGGCGCGCTAGCTTTACCGCCAAGCGTAATGCTCAAAAGTTAACAACAGAAAGGGTCCGCCGGAACTGCGCGTCAGTGCGGTTTCGCTTTGGCCGCAAAGATCGTGGCGAAATTGTCGCGATACGCATAGAAGAGAAACAGCCACAGCGCCGCCACCAGGATGGCGCCTCCGACTCCCTCGATGGACAGGAACAGGTGATACGACAATATATTCACAATCACCGGTCCCAGAATGGCCAGGCCCAGTGGCACGAAACGATTGATGAGCAGCAGCAAGCCGCCCACCATTTGCGCCGCGCCCACCACCCAGACATAGTGCGAGGCCACCAGCGCGGTGATGAACTGACCGGCGTTTCCGGTAGGCATCGAAGGGGGGTGCAGGAAATTCAGGAAGGCGTTGGAACCGAAGAATATAAAGATCAAACCCATCAACACTTGGCAGACGATCGCGGCGATTTTCATGCGGCCTCCGGCAAAATTCTTGAGGCGCATAGTAACGCCGCCCCGCGCAATTGAAAATCGTTTTTTCGCTGCTGCAAATAAAAGAGAGGCGACTGGATCACTCACAGCCGCCCCTCTAGTCTGCTTCTAAATTTTCGTGTACCTCAGGGATCACCTCCTTGACGGCAGGAACACCGACCCTTTCAGTATAGTCCTGAACGCAAGTCTGAAAGCAACTCCCCTCGAATGCAGGCTCAGCCTGGCGGTTGGCCGCCTGTGCCCGACTCAGCCGCCCGTCAGTTGTTGGTCGGGCCTGTGCTAGTATCGTGGGCTTATGAAAACTGGAATTATTGGGTTGCCGCAGGTAGGGAAGACGAGTTTGTTCCGTATTCTGACTGGCGCGAAGCTCGAGGGCCGCAGCTCGCCCACTCAGGCGCACATTGGCATCGCCAAGGTGCCGGACCCGCGGGTTCTCGCGCTCGCCGAGATTTTCAAGCCGAAGAAAAATACGTTCGCGACGATCGAGTACGTGGACGTCGGCGGATTGCAGAAGGACCGGGAGAAAAATTCCGCGTCGCTGGTGCCGTTGCGCGAGGCAGACGCCTTGGCGCATGTGGTGCGGCTGTTTGAAAATCCGGCGGTGCCGCATGAAGGTGGCTCGCTGGACGCGATGCGCGACATCGAAAGCGTCGAAATCGAATTGCTGCTTTACGATTTGGAGCAGGCCTCCAAGCGCATCGAGCGGCTGGAAAAAGATTTGAAGAAAAAGAAAGAAACCGGCCTGGAAACCGAATTGGCGTTGATGTCGCGCTGCCGCAAGGCGCTCGAAGCCGAGCAGCCGCTGCGCGAACTCGAATTCAAGCCGGAAGAAATAAAAATGCTGACGGCCTTCGAATTTCTGACCCGCAAGCCGATGCTTTACGTTTTGAATCTGGGCGACGATGAAGCCGCGGACATTGACCGGGTGATCGAAAAGCATCACCTGGAAAAGCTCACCACCAAACCGGAAACTTTGGTGGTTCCATTTTGCGGGAAAATCGAAGCGGAACTTGCCGAACTGCCTGAAGCCGAAGCCAAGGAAATGATGGACGCTTACGGACTGAAAGAATCCGGCCGCGATCGGCTGATTCAGGCGAGTTACCGGCTGCTCGGTTTGATTTCATTTCTTACCGCGGGCGAACCGGAATGCCGTGCCTGGACTATCGAGCGCGGGATGAACGCGCAGGAAGCGGCCGGCGCGATTCACAGCGACATCGAGCGCGGGTTCATCAAGGCTGAAGTGGTGAACTGGCAAAATTTGGTGAACGCGGGAAGTTTTGCGGCGGCGAAAGAGAAGGCGCAGCTGAAGCTCGAAGGAAAAGAATACATCGTGCAGGATGGCGACGTGATTTTGTTCCGGCATTCGAGCTAGGGAACTGTTCCCGCGGAGTATTTGCACCCGCTCCCTCACAGTTGATGGTTTCCGTTGATACAACACGGGTAGTTGTCGGCGCGCTGCTGGGCGTGACGGCGGCAGGGGCTAATGTGTTGGGCGGGTCGCTGGTGGCCCATCGCCAGTGGTCACGGCGCTATTTGAATTATTTTATCGCGCTGGGCGCCGGGTTCATGCTGGCCACCGCGCTGCTGGAAATGATTCCGGAATCGCTGAAACTGCGCGGTGATTCGGGTGCGGGTCTCCTCCACGATACAAATTCCGTTTTCCTGCTGGTACTCGGCGGATATTTTCTGGTGCATTTCTTCGAGCACACCATTGCTCCCCACTTTCATTTCGGTGAAGAAACGCATCACCACGAAATTTCCCACGCGCATGCCAGCTACGCCGCGCTTCTCGGGCTCGGCATCCATACATTTTTCGATGGCGTGGCCATCGCGTCGGGCCTGATCGTTTCCACCTGGCTGGGGGCGGTGATTTTCGTGGCGATTTTCCTGCACAAATTGCCGGAGGGATTTACGGTGGCGTCGCTGATGCTGGCTAGCGGTCAGAGTAGACGCGCCGCCTTCGCATCATCGGCGATCCTGGGTTGCGCCACGCTGCTCGGAATGATTTTTATGTTTTTGGTGCGGGGGACCGTTGATTACGCGCTGCCAATCTCGGCTGGGGTGACGCTTTACGTCGCCGCGTCAGACCTGATTCCGGAAGTCAACCGGGAGCCTGGAGTCGGCATGGCGCTCCTGGTCTTTTTGGGCGTCGCGATCATGCTAGGATTGAAGGCCATGTTTCACCTATAAGCTACTCAATCTAAGAAAGTTAAATGCATTCCACGGCTAACCTCGTTTGCAGCATCACCAGCAACTTTTGCCGCAGAGGTGGGTTCGACGTACAGGGACGGAGCCCAACATATGGAACATTCTGCTGCCCTGCAACTTTATGGCAACGCGGGTGTTAGCTATACTGTTGACGCCATGATGCGGTCTGACGTCGAACTCATGCTGCAGGTGAAGGCGGGGGACGACGAGTCCTTCAACCTTCTCCTCCAGAAATATCGCACGCCGCTGGTCAATTTTCTGTTTCGGATGGTGCGGGAAAAAGCGACTGCGGAAGATTTGGCGCAGGAAGTTTTTCTGCGGGTGTATCGAGCGCGCAAGCAGTATTCTCCGAGCGCGAAATTCACGACGTGGATGTTCCGCATCGCGACGAACCTGGCGCTCAATTCGGTGCGGGATAACCGGCATCGCCAGATGGACGTTTCAATTGACGGGCCGCTGGAAGACGATGAAAAGCCCGTGCAGCTCCCAACCCGCGAATTGCGGATTGATGAGCACATGATCGAGCGTGACCGCTCTGAATTTATCCGGCGCACGATTCAAGCGCTGCCGGAAAAACAGCGGGTCGCGGTTTTGTTGCATAAGTACGAAGAAATGGATTACGCGGAAATCGCAAAAATTTTGGATTGCTCGGAAAGCGCGTTGAAGTCGCTCCTGTTTCGCGCCTACGAGACCTTGCGCGTGCAACTGGCGCCCCTGGTTAGCAACCAGGCAGGGCAGCCGGTAGCGCAGCGCGCAGCGGAAGGGCGGAAATAACATGACGACCATGAAGAAGTGCGAAGAGATCTCCAAACAACTGATTGCTTACCTCGACCGGCGGGCGAATTCCGCGGACCGCAACGAGGTCGAGGCTCATCTGGCCGCGTGCGGCGCTTGCCATGCGCGCGCCGAAGAATTTCGGAAGATGTGGGGCGTGCTCGACGCGCTGCCGGTGGTGGAACCTTCGCTGGGCTTCGATGCGCGGCTGCATGCGCGAATTGCTGAAGAGCCGCGCTCGCGTTGGTTCGGTTGGATGGTGCCCCAGTCGCGCCTGGCTTTTGCCATGGCTCTGCTGCTGGCGGTGACGGTGTGGATGGGCAACATGCCCAGCGTGAATTCCGGTGAAGGCTCGACGGCCGGATCCGAGCAGCAGGACTTCGAAGCGATTAAAGATTTGGGCGTGCTGGAAAATTACGATGTGCTGAGCAAGTTCGACGCCTTGTCGGAGGTTCCGGCGGAAACTTCGCCCGCCGACCAGCAAGCGCAACCTGTGGATCAGCAGAATCCCGATCAGCAGCCGGCGACACAAGAGTAGGCCCGCAAATCTCCTGGGCGATTGAACAAGTGAAATGAAAATGCGGCAGGGCAGAATACTTTCGACGCTCGCGTTCGCCTTCCTGTTGGCGCTTGCGGCGCAGCCTGCCAGCGCGCAACATCACGCGGGCGCGCCACCACCGGCCCGTTACGGCGGGGCCAGAGTGCAGAATCATCCGCGCCAGCAAGGCATGCGCGCGAACCGCCCAGGCGGAAACCCCGCAGGCCGCCCGGCGAACACTTTTCATCCGCCGAGTACCTATCAGCCTGCGCCTGGTGCGCCCGGTGCGAATGGCCAGGCGGGAAACGGAAACGCTGGACATCCTCCCAATAGCACTTTCCGGCCGCCGACAAATTCCAATGCTGCGAATGGCGTTCCGGGCAACGGAGCACAGGGAAACGGCGCACAAGGGAACTACCGGCCAGGGCAGGTGCCTAACGGAAATGCGTCCGGTACGGTGAACGCTAATTCAGGCCAAAAACTGCCGGGACAATGGGAGCAGAAGCTCGGCCAAATGTCCCCGCAGCAGCAGAACCACTTCCTGCAGAACAACGAACGCTTCAAGAGCATGCCGCCCGAGCGGCAGCAGCAGATTCGTCAGAACCTGCAGAACTACAACCGGCTTTCGCCCACTGAAAAGATGGCCATGAAGGACCGCGCGGATCGGTGGAACAGCATGTCGCCGGAGCAGCGCAACTACGTCCAGAAAACTTTGCTGCCGAAATGGCAGCAGATGTCACCGGACCGCAAGCAGGTGGTGAACGATCGTCTGCACACCATGCAGGGCATGACACCCGAAGACCGCCAAAAAGCGCTGAATGATCCGCAGTTCATGCGCGGGCTGAGCCCCGACGAGCAGTCCGTGCTGCGCGGCCTCGATTCCGTGCGCAACCCCTCGAACCCCTAACCTTCTGTTTCGAACCCTTACTCCCCGCTCTTAACAAATCCGTCTAAAAAAAAGGATACTGGGCCTGTCGAGTTCCACCCGCCCCGTTCGACGCGTAAGTGGAGTGGCACCGTGAGCCAGCCAAACGCAAAATTTCGAGGCCAACGCGGTCCAAGGTCCTATATAAACGTAGCGGCACTGATACAACGACCGCTCAAAACTTAAGGAGAACACTATGCGTTTCATGATGGTCATTTTTCGCAGAGACTGGCCGAATAGTACCAAGCCGGCCGAGATACAGGACCGCGCTGCGTTCGCGGAGATGGGAAAGTACAACGACCAATTGAAGAAAGCCGGGATACTGCTGGCGATGGACGGTCTGACTCCGCCATCGATGGGCGCCCGCCTAACCTACAAAGACGGAAAGGCGAAGATCACCGACGGCCCGTTCACCGAGGCGAAGGAAGCGATTGCGGGCTACTGGATGATCGAGGTGAAGTCGCGGGAAGAGGCGCTCGAATGGGCCTCGCGCATCCCGTGCATGGGCGACGATGGAGTAGTCGAGGTCCGACGGGTGGTGGAAATCTCCGACTTCGATCCGGACATCCAGCAAAAGTTCGCGGAGAAGGGCGCCAAGCTGGGCGTGCAAAGGTGAGCCAAGGAGGTGGCTCGGAGCACGCGTAAACATTTTTGTGACACGAATGTCGATTCCGGCCCTCACCCGTTCGACGAGTAAGTGGAGCCGCACCGCATATCGGCCCGGCGCCGTCCCAGCTCTTACATATAAAGAAGCGGCCCTGATACGGCGTCCGCTCGATTCCTAAGGAGAAGACAATGCACTACATGATGATCATGTTTCCCGGCGGTTATGCAACGGCAAAGCCCGGCACCCTCCCGGACCACAAAGCCATGGAAGCGATGGGTAAATACAACGAGGAACTGGGCAAAGCCGGCGTGCTGGTCACGCTCAACGGTCTGACCCCGCCCGCAACGATGAGCGCGCGCGTCACGTTTAAGGGCGGAAAATCGAAGGTCACCGACGGACCGTTCCCCGAAGCGAAGGAAGTCGTCGGCGGCTTCTGGATCATTAACGTGAATTCACGCGAAGAGGCGGTCGAATGGGCCTCGCGCATCCCCGGCTCAGACAATGAGATGGTAGAAGTTCGCCGGTTTTTTGACATGTCCGACTTCGACCCCGAAACCGTGAAGAAGTTCGAGAAACAATTCGCCGACGACCAATACGTGCCGGGCAATCAGAAGTAAAAAAACTCACCGCGCGTTGTCGATTTTGCGACGCCTCGAACGACGTCTAGGTAGAGAGAGCCTCCGTCCTAAATTGCGCGGCGGTGGCTCTCCACAACCTGGAATCGATAGGAGACATTCGTTATGCGTTACATGATGCTGGTTCGAAGCGTAGTGCCACCGGGCCCTCCGCCCGCAGCATTTCTCGCCGCGATGGGGAAAATGGCCACTGAGTCTGCGAAAAACGGAAAGCTGCTCGGAGGCGGCGAGTTGGGTGGAGCGAACGCGAGCGCCCGCGTGCGCCTCGCTGATGGCCAGATCGAGATCAGCGACGGTCCGTTCGCCGAAGCCAAGGAAGTGATTGGCGGCTACGCGATTCTCGAATATGCCGATAAAGAAGCCGCACTCCAAGGCTGCGCCGAATTTCTCGAAGTGCATCGCCAAAACTGGCCGGGCTGGGAGGGCGAAATTGAAATGCGTCCGATCATCAGCGAAGAACACCGCGCCACCGCCGGGAAGTAATTGCAGGCCGAAGAGTGCGTTCGGTCGAAGCAAAACGGAGGAGTCGATATGAAAAATTGCGGAGAAAAGCGATGACCCGAAATCAAATACAGAGCCTGGTCCTAAGCGCATTCGTATTTGTCGGAGCGCTCACCGCGCCCCGGCCCGCAGCCGCACAAGACCGCGCACCGGCTGCACCAGACGCCAAAGATCCCTATCCAAGTATGGCCCCGATCGAACAATACCTAATGGATCGCGACGCGGAAATGTCCCTCGCCCGCAGCGCCGCTCCAGACGCCATCTCCAACGACGCCTCGGTGCTCGTGCTAACCCGTCACGGCTACGAGACCGCCGTTGAAGGAAAAAATGGCTGGGCCTGCTGGGTCGGACGCTCGTGGGGGGCCATGTTTGACCACCCCGAATTTTGGAATCCCAAAGTTCGCGCAGCGGAGTGCATCAACGCGCCGGCCGTCCGCTCCGTCCTGCCGTATGCCTTCAAGCGCACGGAATTGGTGCTGGCCGGCCATTCCAAAGCCGAGGTAATCTTGGCAATGAAAGCAGCGATAGACAAAAAAGAATTGCCGGCCGTGGAGCCGGGAACCGTCAGCTACATGATGTCAAAGGGCTCGTACCTCACCGATCAAGGCGGTCACAATATGCCGCACATGATGTTCTACCAGGTAGCAGACGCCGCTGCCTGGGGAGCCAATGTCACAAACTCTCCGGTCATGGGCGTAAATTACTGGTACCTCTCCGCCGACGCCTATCCCCAACTCAAGTCGTTCCCGCCACTGTCCGTCTTCCTGATAGCTGCAGAGAAATGGTCCGATGGAACGCCTGGACCCAGCATGTGAATGCTCAACGGCAAACGTTGGCTCAGTACATAGCCGAGTTGCGACTCGCGAAGAAAAATGTTGTGATGGTTGCCGGACATGTCTTCCGGCACTCACCCAGCAGATTCGCAACCTGATCCACATCGCGACGCCCACGCCGCGATTGACGCCGTCTGGCGCATCGAATCGCCGCGCTTGATCGCCGGCCTTGCGCGCATCACCCGTGACGTCGGCGCCGCCGAAGATCTCGCGCACGACGCGCTGGTCGCCGCGCTCGAACAGTGGCCGCGCGAAGGCGTCCCGTCGAATCCCGGCGCTTGGCTGATGGCCACGGCGAAGCATCGCGCGATCGATCTGGTCCGCCGCCGCTCGCTGCTCGAACGCAAACACGGCGAGCTCGGCCGCGACCTCGAAGAACAGCAGGAAAAATCTGTGCCCGACTACGTTTCAGCGCTCGACGATGATATTGGCGACGACCTACTCCGCCTGATCTTCACGTCGTGCCATCCGGTGCTCTCGACCGACGCGCAACTCGCGCTTACACTGCGACTGATCGGCGGCCTCACCACCCCGGAAATTGCGCGCGCGTTCCTCCTGCCGGAGCCGGCGATCGCGCAGCGCATCGTCCGGGCCAAGCGCACCCTGGCCGACGCGCACGTCCCCTTCGAAGTACCGCGCGGCGCCGAACTTTCCGAGCGCTTGGCGAGCGTGCTGCAAGTGATCTACCTGATTTTCAACGAAGGCTACTCGGCCACCGCGGGCGAGGACTGGCACCGTCCAGGACTTTGCCAAGACGCCTTGCGCCTCGGCCGCATCGTGGCCGAGCTCGCGCCCACCGAGCCCGAAGTCCACGGCCTGGTCGCGCTGATGGAGATTCAGGCGTCGCGCACGCGCGCTCGGGTGAATTCGAGTGGCCAACCGATCGTGCTGCTCGAGCAGAATCGCGCGTTGTGGGATCAGCTACTCATTCACCGCGGCCTGGCTGCTCTCGCGCGCGCTGAAGAGTTGAGTCGCGCACAGGGCAGCATCGGCACTTACACCCTGCAAGCCGCGATCGCCGCGTGCCACGCGCGCGCTCTCACCGCCGAGGCGACCGACTGGCCGCGCATCGCCGCGCTTTACGCCGAGCTGGCTCAGGTCGCTCCGTCGCCGATCATCGAGCTGAATCGCGCTGTCGCGGTAGCCATGGCCGAGGGCCCCGCCGCCGGCCTCGCGATTCTCGACGCGATCGCCGGCGAACCCGCGCTGAAGAACTACCACTTGCTCCCCGGCGTCCGCGCCGACCTGCTGCGCAAACTCGGCCGCCTAGTCGAAGCCCGCGCCGAATTCGAGCGCGCCGCGGGGCTAACCCAAAACTTCCGCGAGCGCGAACTGCTCCGCAATCGCGCCCGGGAGTGTGCGGCAGCCATCGCGCCAGCCGAGCCGCAGTAAGCCGCATCGCGATGCGGTTACGGCAAATTTCCACCGAGGGGTCATCAAAACGCGAAAGGCAACCACGAATCTGTAGCTTTTCCGCTGGTCGTGTTGACTCTTACAAAACATTTTTGGTTTTTGTCGCAAGGCTGAGACTAGCTGTATGAGAGGCTGGGCGCGTCGCCGCTACTAATTGTGGTGCACGCGGCGCAGACCACAATGAAACTTCCCGCACGCTGAAATTCCACAAGTATTTTTCGTTTTGCAAACAATTCTTCTTGACATGTTTCCGAAGCCAACTACAATCGGGGCACAAAGTGGGAAGAAGTGGC
>Ga0209006_10000230_pt1 | contig 57938 bp, 43 predicted proteins | sample JacPin_JW_Ref_O2_FD_188567 | JGI IMG/M metagenome (GOLD analysis project Ga0209006, IMG submission 188567) | Forest soil microbial communities from Algoma, Ontario, Canada - Jack Pine, Ontario site 1_JW_Ref_O2 (SPAdes) (version 2) | ecosystem: Environmental > Terrestrial > Soil > Boreal...
CTACTCAAATTGCATCACCACAATCTCAGGATTCGATCCCAGCCTTAGCGGAGGACCCCAGGTTCCCGCGCCGCTTGAAGTGAAGACCTGCATCTTACCGATGCGGCTCAGGCCGTAGACAAACTGGCGATAGATCTTCCGAGCGAACCAGCTCCACGGGATGAACTGCCCGAGATGCGTGTGGCCGGAAAGCTGCAACGAAACGCCTGCGGCCTCAGCGACTTCCGGATGGTCCGGCGCATGAACCAGCAGAACGCTGGCGCGTTCGCGATCCAGATGAACGCTTTTCAACGCCGACGCCAGATGCTCGCCGCGCGTGGCATTGTTGTAGGGCACGCCAACAATCTGCAGTCCGTCGGCTTCCACTTTTTCGTTGTTAAGAACTCGCACGCCCGCGGCTTTCACCGCCTGCAGATATTTGCTGTCGTCGCCGAACTGCTCGTGATTGCCCGCCACAAAATAGACGCCATGCGGAGCGTTGAGTTTGCTCAGAGGCTCGGCGGCGCGGGCAGCGTCGATGGCCGTGCCGTCGTACAAATCGCCGGCGATGAAAATTGCATCGGGACTTTCGTCGAGAATCTTCGAAACCATCCGGCGCAGGAAATTTCCGTTGCGCACGTGGCCGAGGTGAACGTCGCTGATGAGCGCAGCCTTACGTCCCCGCCACGCCACCGGCAAGTTGGCCAGCTTTATGGTTGTGCGTGTGATGCGAGTCCAACTGGCGTTGAAGATTCCTAGAACGCCGACTGCCAGGCCGGCGCCGAAAAGCCCTTGCACCAGTCGATGGAAATTCAGCGGTATGCGGGCCAGAGCGGCGACAGCAAAGATCGCCCACGAACCCACTGCGGCGATGAAAAGAAACGTGAGTAGTCCCAGCCAGATTGCCGCGGCGCGATAGAACGCCCGCAGCGCAGGATTCGTATAGCGATGCGCCAGCAGCGTAGCGATCACGAAACTGATCGACAGCACGAAGAGGCTCAGTTTAAGCCAAAGTGCACCAGCAGACTCACCCGCGCTCGAGAAGGTCCAGGTCTGATAGAGAAAGTAATGGGTTAGAAAAAGAACGGTCTGAATGACCGCGACAAATCGAATGATCCTGCTTAGGCGCATGGATCATTAGATTCACATCGCGGCCATTCGGATTGAAATCTATAGCAGCGCTTACCCCTTATAATTCAACGCGCTAAGCCCCAGGAACCGCGCGCTTCCACCCAATTCCTCTTCAATCCTGAGCAACTGGTTGTATTTGGCGACGCGGTCGGTGCGCGAAGCCGAGCCAGTTTTGATCTGTCCCGCGCCAGTCGCAACGGCGAGATCGGCGATGAACGTATCTTCAGTTTCGCCGGAGCGGTGCGAGATGATCGAGGTGTATCCGTTGCGGCGGGCCAGGTCGATGGCGTCGAGCGTTTCACTGACCGTTCCGATCTGGTTGACCTTGATCAGAATCGAATTGGCCACGCCCTTTTCGATTCCCTCTTGCAGAAACTGGACGTTGGTCACGAAGAGATCGTCGCCGACCAGCTGAATTTTGCCGCCCAATTCTTGCGTCAGATTTGCCCAGCCGTCCCAGTCTTCCTCCGACAATCCATCTTCGATCGAAACGATCGGATAATCGTTCGCCCACTTCGCCCACCACCGCACCATCTCATCGGAACTTTTCGACGACTTGTCGGACTTCTTGAAGACGTATTTTCCGTCCTGATAAAACTCGCTCGCGGCGGGATCGAGCGCAATAGCAATTTCTTCTCCCGGCTTGTAGCCGGCTTTCTCGATCGCTTCGAGAACCACTTCAATGGCTTCGACGTTCGATTTCACCGACGGCGCAAATCCGCCTTCATCGCCAACAGCGGTGTTGTAGCCGCGCTTCTTCAGCACGCCCTTCAGCGTGTGAAATACCTCCACGCCCCAACGCAGCGCTTCGGAAAACGATGGAGCGCCGACGGGCATAACCATGAATTCCTGGAAGTCGACGTTGTTATCGGCATGCGCGCCGCCATTCAAGATGTTCATCATCGGCGTGGGCAGCGTATTCGCGCCCGCGCCGCCGAGATAGCGATACAGCGGCAGGTCGAAAGTTGCGGCTGCCGCACGCGCCGCGGCCATAGATACGGCGAGGATTGCATTCGCGCCCAGGCGTCCTTTATTTTCCGTGCCGTCGAGTTCGATCATCTTGGCGTCGAGGCCGCGCTGATCGGCAGCATCCCAGTTGGCTAGCGCGTCGGCGATTTCGCCGTTCACGTTCTCAACTGCCTTGAGCACGCCCTTGCCGAGATAAAGATTCTGGTCGTCGTCACGCAACTCGACCGCTTCATGCTCTCCGGTAGAGGCGCCGCTGGGAACGATGGCGCGTCCGTGAGCGCCATCCTGCAGCCAGATTTCAGCTTCAACGGTTGGGTTGCCGCGCGAGTCGAGCACCTGCCGCCCGCGAATCTCAGAAATATTGCTCATGGAGTTCCTTTCAATTCTTGCTGGAATAATTTCCTGATTAACAGTGCTATTGAAGGAAAAACGCCGGCCCGTCAGATAGCCGGTCCCGGTATAAGTCTTGCCCATAGCGCTGGATGCGAAGCTCCGCCTTTAAGAAGTTCTGCCGTGAAATGTTCGATTATATCGGATGAGCGTTTACGGCTGCTTCATGCCGCCCAGCCCTCACTGGCCACTCGGCCACGGTGAAAGTAGCCTTATCTCCAATGGTTCCCGTGCCCTAGGCGATATTGTGCGGAACTATTGCGGTGGACTAGAGTTTAACTATCCGAGCCTGGGGCTGGGATGGAGGCTTCATGAAAACCTGGATGTTATTTCCGTGCATGTTTCTGGCAACGATGATGGCTGCGCAAACTGCTGCGCCCACAGAAACTGACCTGCCTCCCGCGGATGCGAAACCCTCGGCTGCGACCACGATGCAGCCCGCGCCTTCGCTCGCTGCCGCCGCGATGGCGACCGGCCTACCGGCAGTACCAGCAGGGACGGCTTTGATGGTGCGGCTGGATACGACGCTGGCAACTTTCAGCAATCACCCGGGCGATCCGTTTCAGGCGCACGTCTCGCAGCCCGTCGTAGTCAATGGCAGCACTCTGATTCCTATGGGATCGGTAATCGAAGGCCGTGTCACCAAGGTGAGCGAGCCGCGCCGCATCTCGGGCAAACCGACCATCGGCATTCTTCCCGAGGCGGTGATCCTGCCCAACGGCGAGCGCTATTTCCTCGACGCCACGCTGACCGACACAAATATTCCTGGCAGCGATGTAAGCTCCGAAGGGCAGTTCAAAGGCATCGGACATGATCGCCGCGATCAACTTGAAGTTGGCGGCGGAACGGCTGGCGGAATGTTGATCGGCGGATTGGCGGGCGGTCCGGTGGGCGTGCTGGTCGGCGGCCTGGTCGGCGCAGGATCGACCACGACCCATTGGCTGGTAAAGCATCGCTCGGCAACGCTGCCGGCGGGAACCCAGCTGACGCTGGAATTGAATCGTCCGCTGGGAACGGCGGCACCGGTGGCTGGCGGCGGAAGCAAGTAAGACAAAACTTCGTTTGCCACGGATCAACACGGATTCCCACGGATAAAAGAACAAATAAAGAAATTGCTTTTGGTTTATCCGTGAAAATCCTTGTGAATCCATGGCTAACGAATTTCTAGACAGCGTTCAACGCCTGATCCAAATCGTCGAGAATATCGTCGATGTCTTCGATTCCAACCGAAATTCTCACCAGGCCATCGGTAATGCCGATGGCCTTTCTGCCTTTTACACCCAGGGCCGCATGCGTCATGGTCGCGGGATGCGAGATCAGCGTTTCCACTCCGCCCAGCGATTCCCCCAACGAGCAGACGCGGCACTTCTTCAGCATCTTGTTGGCATTTTTGAGCGATCCGGTTTCGAATGTGATCATCGATCCGAAGCCGCTCATCTGTTTTCTCGCCAGCGCATGCTGCGGATGATTAGCCAACCCCGGATAGAAAACTGCCTTCACCTTCTTATGCTTCGCGAGAAAGTCGGCGACGATGCGTCCGCTACGGTCGTGAATTTCCATGCGCGCGGCCAGCGTCTTGACGCCGCGCAACACCAGCCAACACTCGAAGGGCGAAAGAATCGCTCCCACGGCTTTTTGGAGAAAGGCGAGCTTATCGGCATGCTCCTGCTTCGCACATACGACAACTCCGCCTAAACCGTCGCTGTGGCCATTGAGAAATTTTGTGGTCGAGTGCACGACAAGATCCGCGCCTAACGCCAACGGTTGCTGGAAATAGGGCGACATAAACGTGTTGTCGACGACGAGGGAAATTTTCCGTCGCTTGCAGATCGCGGCAATCGCGGCGAGGTCGCTGATTCGCATCAGGGGGTTCGTCGGCGTCTCGACGTAAACCATGCGCGTGTTCTTACGGATGGCGCGTTCGACGTTATCGGCCTCAGTGGTATCGACATAGGAAAATTCCTGGCCGAGATCGGCCATGACCTGATTGAAGAGGCGCGGCGTACCTCCGTAAAGGTCGTTGCCGCAAACCACATGATCGCCCGACTTCAACATGCTGACGATGGCGTGAATCGCGGCCATGCCGCTCGCGTAAACCCGCGCTGCAACTCCACCTTCGAGCGATGCAAGATTCTCTTCGAGATGAGTGCGCGTAGGGTTGGAGACGCGTGAGTATTCATATCCTTTATGCTCGCCGATTCCCTGCTGCACATACGTCGACGTGGGATAAATGGGAACCGTGACGGAACCAGTGAGCGGATCAGGGGCTTGTCCGTCGTGAATGGCACGAGTAGCAAAACCGAGAGTCTTGGCAGTCTTCATGAATTTTTTGGTGGGATTTTTGTAGGTATCCCAGCTCTTTGAGTCTACTAGACTCGCGAATTTTCGTTGAGCGACGGGTGGATAAAGCGAGTTTCGAGTTCAGGGCTGGACGCCGATTTCGAAATTTAATGTCGAGAGCGACAGACGATATTGATATTGCGCGTTGACGTAGGCGATGGCGGCATCGGTTTGTTGCAGCTGGGCCTGGCTGAGTTCGACGATCGATCCCAGGCCGAGGTTGTAGCGGCTCTGAGCCAGGCTCAAACTTAAGTCCGCCTGCCTGGAGAGTTCTTCAGCGACGCTCACCCGTTGAAATGCCGTGTTGGCGGCGAGCCATGCCGTACGCACATCGCGGACGACGATATCGCGCAGATCCCGCGTATTTTCGGCTGCGGCCTTCGCGCGAAAGCCGGCTTCGGAGGCCTGCGCGCTGAAGAGAAATCCGTTGAAGATCGGAATACTCATGTTCACGCCCGCTGCGCCGTACCAACTCGAAACAAAGTAGTTCGGGAAGCATCCGCCGAAGCAGTCGGGGCGGACTGGCGTAACTCCGGCGATGCCGAGCGCATTGATGGAAGGCAGAAGAAGATCGCGCTGCGCGCGCCGGAATTTTTCCGCAGCCTGCTGATCGAAGGTGAGCGCCTGCAGGTCGGGACGCTGCTGCAGAGCCGTGGTGATGAGCAAATCGACGTCGGGCGGCGGCGCCGGCACCTGAGTAGTTTCGTCCACCAATTCGTATTGCTCTTGTTTGTCGAAGCCGAGCACAGCGGTTAGTGCCGCAAGAGTGGAATCGACATTGTTCTGCGCGTCGAGTTGCAGCAGCTTGGCCTGCGATAGATTCACCTGGGCGAATGAAAGATCCAGATTTGACTTCAGCTTGTTCTGCGCCAGTTCGTCGATTTGATGTTCGACCGACTGGCGAGTCGTCACCGTCTGCTGCGCCACCTTGAGCAGCGCCCGCGCCTGCAACACGTTGTAAAAAGCCTGATCGGTGGCGAGAACAATATCTTCGGTCGTGGCAAGGCCGTTAGCGTTGGCCGCTTTTTCGAGGAGTTTAGAAGACGTGACCAGGTTGGCAGTATGTCCGAAGTCGGTGAGGAGTTGGCTGGCGGTAACTCCCGCGCCGGCGTGTTCGAGCAGGCGAGAGGCGGTGAGCGATCCTGCGCCGATACGGCTGCCTTCATTGGCGTCGACGGCAGTCATTGCTCCGGTGAATGTGGGAAGCTCCGCGGCGCGGCTTTGCCGATAAACCTGATGCTGCGCCAGCCCGATCAACTTTCCAACGCTGATGCGCGGATTGTTCTTGATGGCCAGTTGCTCTGCCTCTGCGCGAGTCATGTGCATAGGAGACCCTGAAGTTGCGGATGTTTGCGGCGTCGGCAGAGCCGTTGAGACCGACTGCGCAACAGCGGAATGCCGGACTGACGCGACGAATAGAGTTTGCTTTTCAGCCGGGATGAAAGGATTCAGTGAAATCTGCGGCTGTGGGGCCGCTGGCAGGCTGCTGGACGGCTCAGGTTTCGCTGAGTCCTGCGCCAGCGCGAACGATAAAAGCAACGTGAAGGACAATCCTGAGATCAGCAGTCCTGCTAATTTCGTTTGGAATCTCGTCATGCAAAATGCCTCGTACTAAAGTCGAAAGAAATCTTATTCAGCGCTGACTGGCGCAACAGCCGGCGTTTGCTGACCGCGTTTGCCATAGACCAGCAGGTAGGCCGCCGGCACGATAAATATCGTCAGCACTACCGAAGACGTAAGACCGCCGATGATCGCGCGAGCCATCGGCGCGTATTGCTCGGCGCCCGTGCCCAACTTCAGCGCCATGGGAATCATGCCGATAATCGTTGCCAGCGAAGTCATTAGAATCGGCCGCAGGCGCACGCGGCATGCAGTAACCACGGCGTCAAGCGGCGACTTGCCTTCTTTTTCCAGATTGTGTGCGAAGTCGACGATCAAGATGCTGTTCGAGTCGGCGATGCCAACCAGCATCAGCACGCCCATCAGCGACATCACGTTCAGCGTCGCTCCGGTAAGCGGCAGAATGATGAGCACGCCAACAAAACCCATGGGGATGGCAAGCATGATCAGAAACGGGTCGACAAACGATTTGAACTGCGCCGTCAAAATCAGATAGAGCAATAGGAAGGAAATCAGGAAGCCGAACGCAAAGCTTTTGAACGACGCGTTCATTCCCTGCACCATGCCGCGCAGATTCACGCGGACATTTCCGGGAACATTTGTCTTGGCCAGAATGTCGTGGATAGCCGTGGAGACGCGGCCCAGATCTTCGCCGGAAGGCGTAACGTAGACGTCGACCACTTTCTGAATCTGGTAGTGATCAATCTCGGTCGGCGTGTGAATCTGCTGCACGTTCACAACATTACTGAGCACCGTGGTCGGCTTGCCCTGACCGGCGCAGGTCCACGAAGCGCGGCTGGCGCCGGGCATGGGCGGCGCCGAGACCGGACCGCAGTTGATACTCTTTCCGCTATCCGGATCGCGCAGCGGAATCTGCCCTAAGTCCTCTACATTGTGAATCGCAGACTGGCCGTGCTCGAAGTACTGCACGGTCAGGTAATAGTCGTTGCCGCTTTTGCGATCGACCCAATAATTGGGCGCGATCATGTAGTTCGAGTTGAGCGCAGTGATGACGTTGTCGACGACGTCGCGCTGCGTGAGCCCCATTTCACCGGCGTGAACGCGATCGACATTGAGGCGCAGCGCAGGATAGTTCAGGTCTTGTGGAACATAGACTTCGCCGACGCCGTGAATGTCGCGGAACTTGGAGGCGAGATTCTGCGCTATATCGTAATCCTGGTCGAGATCGGAGCCGCTCACCTGCACGTCAATAGGAGCCGGCGCCCCCTGATTCAAAATGGCGTCAACCATCGATCCGCTGGAGAAGAATGCGCGGATGTCCGGGAACTGGTTCGCCATCTTCCTCTGCACGCGATCGATGTACGCGAAGCTACTGAGATGATGCGGCTCGTTCAACTCCACCTGCACGGTCGCGGTGTAAGGCCCGGCATTGCTGGTGTAGAGCGCTGAGAAATCGGGCACGACTCCGATGTTTGAGATGATGAGTTTCAAATCCTTAGGCTCGATTTCACCGCGGATCATGTCTTCGACCTTCGCGATGTATTGGTCGGTCACTTCGATGCGCGTGCCGGTGGGGACTTTGAGATTGATGGTGAACTGGCCAGCATCAGTCTTAGGAAAGAACGCCAGGCCGGTCAGCGGGTAGATCGCGAGACTCAGTACAAAAATGCCAGCCAATGCTAGAACCGTCAGCGCGGGCCGCGCCACTGCGCGCCGCACCCAGTATTCGTAGAAATCAAGAACTTTGTTGAAACGATCGTTGAAGCGGTTGTTGAATTTCTCCATCCACGAGCGAGTTCTGTGGACATCGTGATACCGCTTGTCATCGTGAACTTCGCCATGTGGCTGGGCCTTGAGATAGCGCGAGCAGAACAGAGGAATCACGGTCATCGCCACAACGAACGATGCCAGCAACGACAAGCAAAACGCCAAGGCGAGTGCGGAGAACAAGAATTTCGCCACGCCATAAAGAAAAATTACCGGGAAGAAGTCGACCACATCGACCAGCGTTGCGGCCAGCACCGCAAGATTCACCTCCCTGCCGCCCACTTCAGCGGCGACCATCGGCGAAGCCCCCATTTCAAGATGGCGGTAAATATTTTCCAGCGCAATCACGGAGTTGTCTATGACGCGGGAAAATGCCAGCGCCATTCCCCCAAGGATCATTGTGTTGATAGTTCCACCCAACAGAGCGAGCACGACGAAAGCCGCCAACGCGGAGAGAGGAATTGACAGCAGCACAGCCGAAGTCGCGCGAAAACTTCCCAGGAAAATCAGAATCATCAGGCTAGTGAGCACCAGCCCGAGAAATCCTTCGTGCAGCACGGTGTGGATCGCTTCTTTCACGTACACCGACTGGTCGAAGACGATGCTCGTCACCATCTGCTTGGGAATGTCGTAGAGATGCTTAATCAGCGTGCGCACTCCATCAACCACGGCGATGGTGTTGGTATCGCCTCCTTGCTTCATGATCGGAATGTAAGCGGACTTCTGACCATCGATGCGTACGATGTTGTACTGAATCTGGTGCGAGTCTTCCGCTTTTCCCACATCGCCGACGGTGACCCAGGAATGGCCATCGACTTTGATGGGCAGCTTCGAGAGCTGGTCCATGTTGTCGACCAGGCTGTTCGAGTAGACGAAATAATCGTACGGTCCCATCTTTACGTCGCCGGCGGGAAGGATGAGATTGGAATTATTGACGGCCTTCACCACATCCATCGGACTAAGCTGGCGCGACGACAGCTTATAAGGGTCGACGTAGACCATGATCTGGCGGTAAATTCCACCGAAGACGCCGGGGATGGATGATCCGGGGACGGATGTAATCTGGTTGCGAATCTGAAATTGCGCGTAATCGTGGAGTTGCGTTTCGTTGAGGCCTTCGCCCTTCACGGTAACAAGAGCAACGGGCAAACTCGACGCATCGAATTTCAGCACGACCGGCGGCAACGTCCCCGGTGGAAGGCGTTTCAAGTCGGCCAGCGCAAGATTCGAAAGTTGGGTCACATCGGCATCCGCGCTGGTTCCAGGCTGAAAATAAACTTTAATGATGCTCACGCCGAGCAGCGAACGCGACTCCATGTGATCGACGCCGGCGGCGAGAGTGAAGAACCGCTCCAGCGGATCGGTGATATCGGTTTCGATATCCTCCGGAGGCATGCCGGAATAAAAGGTCGCGACTACGACCTCCGGCAGATTGATCGGCGGAAAAAGGTCGACCGGCATGCGCGCCACGCTGGTTACGCCAATCACGAGAAACACCAAGCAAACGACGATGATGAAGTACGGATTGCGAATTGAAAATCCCGGCATATCGGTTTATCTCAGATCTTTATCTCAGCTATCGATCTCGGCTCTCGCGTAACTACTGCGCATCCCCTTTGTATTCTGGAACCGCCACAGTTTGCGGACGCACCTTCTGTCCAACTTTTAAGCTGGCAAGATCGCTGACCACCACCTGCTCACCTTCATTCAGTCCAGAAACAATTTCTGCATCGGTGGTCGTCTGCAATCCAACTTGCACGGTTCGATCCTGAAGGGTGTCGTCGCTCTGCACCACCCACACAAAGGCCTTGCCGCCCTGATGACTCAGGGCCTGCACAGGAACACAGGGAATATTTTGCTTCTGATCGAACTGCAGATCGGCTTCGGCATACAAACCCGGCAGCAGAATCCGCTCCGGATTGCGAACGTCGACCTCGGTGTGCATGGTCCGCGTATCGGCTTGGACGTCGACCGCAAATCGCGCCACCTTCCCGGGAAATGTGCGATTGAGCGATGGAACCCGGACGTTCACCGGATCGCCGGTGCGAATATATTGAACGTAAGCTTCCGGCACAGGAATCACGAGACGGAACAAATCATCCTGAGAAAGTTTGACCAGAGGCATCGCCTGTGTGCTCGATCCAGTGCCGGCTTGCATCAGCGTTCCGAGATTCGCGTAACGCTCGGTGACGATTCCAGCAAAGGGCGCCGTAATCTTCGAATAGTCAAAGAGAGTTTGATCATGCGCGAGCTTGGCTTTCGCCGCGCCCGACTGACTCTCGGCAGCTTCCAACGCGGCCTGCCCCGCATCGACTTGCGATGATGCCGCCAGATCTTTTCCCTGCGCATCGTCGACTTCCTGCTGCGCTACGATTCCCGGCTGGCTTTGGAATACTCCATTCAAGCGCGTGTATTCGAGATGCAGGGACTTATATTGCGCCTGATAGCGCATCAGCTCATGCTGCGCGCGCGTGACTTGATTGTTCGCATTCTTGATCTCAGCCTGATCTTCCTGCAACTGTGCCTCTAACTCGGGAATCTCCAGCACAGCCATGACTTCACCGGCTTTCACGCGCGAACCGTAGTCCACCATCAATTTCTTGACGTAACCTGACTCCTTCGCGTAGACATCGATTTCCTGGAAGGGCACTAACTCCGAAGAAAGAGTGAGTTGCTGTCCGAGCGATTTCTTCACGACCCTGGTGACGCCGACCGTCACCTGCGGCCCACCGGCTTCCACGCCTTTGTCGCGGTCTCCCGAACAGGAAGATAGGGTTGCGACCGCAAAGGCTGCGAGCGCGCATGGAACGAACACCTTGTACTTTCGTAGTGACATGTGCGAGTCCACTCCTTACCTCGAACACGACGAGGGCAATGAGCCGCATGATCATGCGGAGCGCGCCGGACTATCCAGCCAAAATCCAGCCCGATTGCTGTAAGTTTCGACAGCAAGTTACTGCGCGATCCGAATCGACACTTACAAATATTTACAGGGAATCCAGCCTATTTTTCTGATGCAATGTCTCGACAACACGGAGACAAGGAAAATTTGCGGCTGAGAGCGAATTACTTAGCAGGAAGGAGGGGGACGATTGTAAAGGCTACTCTCAAAAACAAGCCCGGGGACAGGTGGCCCAGCCGGCGCAAACTTCGGATAAAAGCTAGGCGCTTGTAATGCTGCCGACTGAGTCACAGGAGGCAGAGATGTTGGCGTGCTCTTCGCAAGTCGCTGGGTCATCCGCTGGTGAACGGTCTGCGGAGAGAGTTGTTTCTGCACGTTTGTGGTTTCCGATAACCCGCGAGAGTCGCAGTAGCGCGTGGCGACGCGCGCCGTAAGCGCGCACACGCCAAAGAGAATCAACAGGACGCACAAAGTACGGCGGCGCGGATTCTCAGGATTGGTGAGACGAAGCATTCTCGATACGCTTTTGCGGAACATCTCTAGCATATTCGATGCAATTCTCGGGTGCAAATGCACGCTGGTATCAAAAGCGTTCTACTCTTTTAGGAACCCGTGCGGTGAGCTAAAGTTGTATCGTATCGGGATATATTTTTACAGATTCGCGCCGGCAGATTCTGCGGCGTTTCAGTTCCGCTTACCTAAATTTCACCCTTCTTCATCTGCCCGACTGCGTAGTCGCACGCCCTCGCCGTCAACGCCATATAAGTCAGCGAAGGATTCACGCACGACGACGAAACCATCGCAGCTCCATCGGTCATGAAAAGGTTTTTCACATCATGCGCCTGATTGTGGGCGTTCAGCACGGAAGTCTTCGGGTCGCGTCCCATGCGGGCTGTGCCCATTTCATGAATGGCGAATCCTGGAGGATCTTCGTTGGCGAAGGTTTCAATGTCCCGCCCTCCGGCCGCGGCCAGCATCTCCGCCGCCGTGATCTGCATGTCCTTACGCAGCGCGAGTTCATTCTCTCCCCAGGCGCAGTGCATCTTTAAGCTCGGAATGCCCCAGGCGTCAACGGTTTGCTTGTCGAGTTCCACATAGTTATTTCGGTTGGGCAGGCACTCCCCAAATCCTCCGAAGCTCATCTCCCAGGGGCCGGGACGGCCGATTGATTTCTTGAAGCCGGCGCCGAATCCAACCTCGCGAATACCGCGATCCCAACCGGCACGCTCCGCTCCACCCTGAAAGCCGTAGCCGCGCAGAAACTCTGGATGTTTGCTCCTCCCATTGATATTGCGAAATCTGGGAACGTAGGTGCCGTTCGGCCGCCGGCCAAGTGTGATGTGATCTTCATTGCCGGGGATCGTGGCACGCGCGCCGGCTTCCATAATGTGATCCATGAAATTGCGGCCCAACTCGCCGCTGGAATTTGCCAGTCCGTTGGGAAATTCGGTGGTCGCAGAGTTAAACAGAATTCGCACGGATTCAAGCGCCGATGCGCACAGGAAAATAACTTTGGCGTGGAACTCCAGCGCAGCGCGGGAATTCGCGTCGATCACGCGCACACCGCTGACCCTCCGGGTCTTGGCATCGAAAATCAGGCTGTGAACAACGCTGAAAGTGCGCAGGTTCATGCGCCCGGTTTTCTCGGCTGCGGGAAGCGTCGCATTCACGCTGCTGAAATATGCGCGCAGAATGCAGCCGCGCTCGCAGGGTCCGCAAAAGTGGCAGGCCAGGCGGCCGCGGTGGGGCTGGGTAAGAATCGCCGCGCGGCCAATGGTCATCACGCGCTCGCCGCCAAAATGTTTGGCCACGGCCTCGCGCACAACTTTTTCCGCGCAATTCAATTCCATGGGCGGAAGAAATTTGCTGTCGGGGAGTTGCGGCAATCCCAACGCTTCGCCGCTGATTCCCGCGAACTCTTCCACATAGTCATACCAGGGTTCGATGTCGGCGTAGCGGATCGGCCAGTCAACCGCAATTCCATCCCGCAGATTGGCTTCGAAATCGAGATTGCTCAAGCGGTAACTTTGCCGCCCCCACATAATGGAGCGGCCACCGACCTGCCGGCCGCGAATCCAGCGAAACGGCTTGCCCGCTTCCGTTGTGTAAGGATGCTCCTTGTCGCTGACGAAAAACTTCGACGACCACTCGTCGCAGGCGTAGCAGGTGCTTTGAATGGGTTGATCGTCCCGCAACTTCCGGCGGTCGCCCATGCCGCGGAATTTCATCTCCCACATCGGCACGTGCTCAACGTAGTCCTGCTCAGGTATCGTCGGGCGTCCGGCTTCGAGCACCAGCGTCTTTAGGCCTTTTTCGGTTAGCTCTTTCGCGGCCCAGCCTCCGGTCATGCCGGAGCCGATCACGATGGCGTCGTAGGTTGTCTGCTCGCTCACTGAGGTTGCGGCCCTTGCTGACCCGATGTTTCTTCAACACAAGCATCGTGCCGGTCCGGAATCACTTCGTAATGCAACTCCTGCGTAGCTCCCTGCTCCGAGGTGTAATACGCGGTGAGGGTGAGCCAGCGAAACATGGAATAAAAATTCCGGTTGCCTTCCGGCGCCCATTCGGAAATCGCCGCGTTCCTTGCTCTCTCGATCTCTTCGGTCATCTGGTCGCCAAGCGCTTCAAGAATCGATCCCTGCTGCGCGGGATTGCAACTCATAAAGTCCAGGCTGAACAATTTCTGGGACCGCGCATCCACATCCGCAAGACCGTTCAGAAAGAGAGTACGTTCCGACCCTTCGCACCATTCGGTGAGCATCAAATCGATGAACTCAGTCGCGCCGACATCCGCGGCGCCGGGCGTGTCGGTGCGAGGCAAAAGCACTTCGGCCATCGCCTTCACCGTGGCGTTCTGATGCGCATTCAGAGTGCTGGGCGTGGCCGCGGACTGCTGGCTCAGGATCGCGCGCGCTTCGCGCATCGCAGCCAGCGCTTTGACCGGCGCGAGATGCAACGCCGCGCCCGTGGCCAGCAACTGCAAAGCCTCTCTGCGATTCATCATGATCCGGCCTTGATCTCCATCGCCTTGCCGTTGTGATATTCGATCACCAGCGGCTTACCGCCGTTCGGATAGCGAACCGTCTTGGAATACGAAGAGTCGCCGGCATCGGGCACGCCCATGCCGATCGCGAAATCCGCCTGCATTTCATTCATGCCCGGCTTCACCTGGTGCTGCTCGATCGAGGTCCATACATCAGACGGCCAATGTTTGTAGAGGTCACGCGGATCTTCGATGAAAAGCATTTCGTCGGAATAAATTTTGAATTGCTCGTCGGCCTCGAATCCGATCGGAACCGCATAGCTCTTACCATCTTTATCAAATATCGCCATCACCTGGCGACGCTGACTCTTCCCCGATGGCGCCGCCACGATAACGTCTTTAATCGTCAGCTTTTCAATTGGCAGCAACAATCCGGCGTCATGGTCAAAGTCGACTTTCCGGGCCGCGGGATTATATGGGTAGTAAGTATATCGGTATCCCTCTTTGACCCAAACCGGCTGCAGCGTGAGCTGTTTCGCGCTCTTCAGATCGTAGGGATAAAGTTTTTTGGGAGTGACGTAATAGTCCTGATTGGAAAATCCTACGTCGCGAGCTTTCTTCTGCCGCGCAGCCTCCAGCGCGTCTTCATGCCGCTGATAAAGAATGTACCCGCTGCGCGCCGCCGCAATCAGAATGGCGGCGACCAACGCCAGATGAATCTTCCTCTTCGTCTCGGGGCTCATCATCAGAATCTACCAGACCACAAGAATCTACCAGACCGGCTGACCTTGGTGAGTGCTGAACTCTGTAACATCCGCAGGGATCAGCAGCCGAGCCCGCGCATATTTTGACATTTCATTGACAGGCGACACAGTCTCTTGCAGGCTCAGCCGTGTAAACTAAATGCAGAGGATTCGATGCCAGTCAACGAACAAGATGTAATGAGCGCGCTGAAGAGTTGCTATGATCCGGAAATTCCGGTCAACATTGTGGATCTGGGCCTGATTTATAAGGTAAATTTCGCGCCCGCGGCCACTGATGCGCCGTCGAACGATGCGCAAGACGTCACCGTCGACATGACTCTCACGGCACAAGGCTGCCCTGAGCATGTGAACATCAGCGCACAAGTGAAATCACGGCTGGAACAGCTGCCCGGCGTTCGCACTTGCACCGTGAATATCGTCTGGACTCCGGCCTGGACTCCGGAACGGCTCAGCCCTGAGGCGAAAAAGCAACTCGGCATCGAATAAAGCCGATCGGCTGCTTAAACCTTAGCCACCGATTTCTTCCCAGGCCTCGACCGCGCTCTGACCAGCCGCGTCGGTAATGCGCTTGCCGGCCTTCCCGGCCATCTCCATCACGCGCATGCCACGTTCGAAATAATCCGGCAGCGAACGCCGCACCTTCTCAAACTTGTCCGGATATTCCGACGCAAGCACGGCCAATCCCACTCCAGTTGCTAGCACGCCGGCGGGATACTTTTTCTTCATAAACAGCAGCGCCGCCGCGCCAATGGACCCCAAGACTGCCGCTTTCTTCCAGCTATCCATGATTGCCTCCCTCAAAAATTGCCCTCAGGAAATTGTACGCCAGAGAGCCCCGTAAGCGCGTCCCGCATAACGTCACGTATACTGCCTCAATTCGTGCGGGAGGTTTCATGTTGCATCGCGTAATTGTCTCGCTCTCGATTTTATTGTTCGCCGGCGCGCTGTCTGCCGGAACCAAGCCCCGCGCCCGCGACCTCGGAGTTCCTTTCGACGGCACGCCGGGAGCGAATAACGCAATCACCGATGTAAAGGGCGTTGAGGTCGGCCACACCACGCTGATTTCCGGCGATGGCAAACTGGTGGTTGGCAAAGGCCCCATTCGGACGGGGGTTACCGCGATTCATCCGCGCGGCAAGGGATCGAATGATGCCGTCTTCGCGGCGTGGTTCACCCTCAATGGCAACGGCGAGATGACCGGGACAACCTGGGTCGACGACTCCGGATTTCTCAACGGCCCCGTCATGATTACGAACACCCACAGTGTAGGCGTGGTTCGCGATGCGGTGATCGCATGGAAGGTGAAACATGGCACGCCCGACATGGAAGGTTACTGGTGGTCGCTTCCTGTAGTCGCCGAAACCTGGGATGGCTGGCTGAACGACATCAACGGGTTTCACGTGAAACCGGAAGACGCATGGCACGCGCTCGATGCCGCTCATTCGGGTCCGGTGGAAGAAGGCAATGTCGGCGGCGGGACGGGCATGATCTGCAACGAATTCAAAGGCGGCATTGGCACCAGTTCGCGCACGCTCGACGCAAAAGCCGGAGGCTATACGGTTGGAGTGCTGGTCCAGTGCAACTACGGAGAGCGCAGCCAACTACGAATCGCCGGAGTTCCGGTCGGCAAGGAAATTCCCGAGAATCCCGCCTTTGGAGAAGATGTGGGCTCCATCATCGTGATCGTCGCCACCGACGCGCCCCTCATTCCCACGCAATTAAAACGAATTGCAAAAAAAGTTTCGCTCGGCCTGGGACGCGATGGCAGCTACTCCGGTGACGGTTCGGGAGACATCTTCCTTGCCTTCTCCACGGCGAATCCCGGAGCAGTCGGCACCAAGGGGTTGCACCAGCTCACCATGCTTCCCAACGACTCGCTCGATCCAATTTTTCTGGCAACGGTGCAGGCCACGGAAGAAGCAGTAGTAAATGCCATGGTCGCGGCGGATACGATGACCGGCATCGACAATCACAAGGTGATCGCGCTTCCTCATGATCGCTTGCGCGAAGTGTTAAAAAAGTATAACCGGCTTGCGCAATGAGAGCCGAAGGCGGCTTTACTCAGCAACCGGGCGCCTTCAACTATTGATACGTTCCTGTCCCGCGGCGATAGTCGCGCGCCTCGATTCCGAAGCGTTTGAGCATGGACTGCAGCGTCGTGCGTTTAAGGCCGAGGCGCATCGCCGCGCCGTCGATGCCGGCGAGCACACCATTCGTTTCCCGCAGCACACGAATAATATGCTCGCGTTCCATCTCGGTCAGGCTATCTTCTCCAGAGTCCTGCGGACCCAGTTCGTCAGGCGGCGGAGCGAGAACTCGTCCGCTGGTTAAAATCACCATGCGTTCGATCATGTTTTCTAATTCACGGATGTTGCCCGGCCAGTTCCAGTTCTGCAGAATTTCCAGCGTCTCGCGGGGAACAACGTCGATATACTTCCCCATCCGCGCTGAATGCTTGCGCACGAAATGATGCACCAGCACCGGAATATCGCCACGCCTCTCGCGCAGCGACGGCAACTGCAGCGGAAAAACATTCAGGCGATAAAACAAATCTTCGCGAAAGTTCTTCTCCGCCACATCTTTCTGCAGATCCCGATTCGTCGCCGAAATGATGCGCACATCGACGCGCAGGGTTTGCACTCCGCCCAAGCGCTCAAACTCACGATCCTGCAGCAGACGCAGCAGCTTCGGTTGCAGCTCCAGCGGCAACTCACCGATCTCATCGAGAAAAAGGGTTCCCTTGTCCGCAAGTTCCACCCGGCCCGCCTTTTGGCTTACCGCTCCGGTGAAAGCGCCGCGTTCGTGGCCAAATAATTCACTCTCCAGCAATCCCGAGGGCACAGCCGCGCAATTGAGCTTGATGAAATTCTTTCCGTGCCGCGCGCTCAGAGCATGCACCGCGCGCGCCACTAACTCCTTGCCCGTCCCCGACTCCCCCAGCAGCAGCACCGTTGAATCGATCGGAGCAACCACCCGCGCATTCCGCAACACCTCGCGCAGGGCCGGACTTTCTCCGATGATCTCTTCAAAGCCCAGCTCCGCTCGAATCTCACCTTCCAGGTAGGATTTTTCCTGTACCAGGCGGTCTTTCGCATCGCGCAGACTGTCAGCGATTTCGCACTGGCGCGCAATGTCCATCGACGTCCCGGTAATGCCGACGACCTTTTTCTCTGCGTCAAATACTGGCTCAATCGTCAAATCGATTGCATATTTCTTTCCCTGATGAAGAATAGCCACTTCTTCCCGCAGCGCCTTCCCGGTCGCGAGGACACTCCGTTTCAGCGCATTCAGCGGCGCCGCCTGCTTCGTCCCAATGATCTCTTCGTCGGTTTTTCCGATCGCGTCATCCTTCCAATAAAGATCCGGATTGTAGATCCAGGTGTAGCGCAGCTCCCGGTCCTGATTGAACACAGTGACCGGAGAATTCTTCAAAGCAACACGAAATCGCTCCTCGCCGCGCCGCATGGCCTCTTCGGCGTGCTTGCGGGCCGTGATGTCGACCACCGTCGCCTGAATCAGCCCGCCGCCTTCACTCTCTGGGATCCAGACATCGTTCAACAGAAGCCAGAAGTCGCTGCCGTCAAGCCGCCGCACATGCAATTCCCAGTCCGTGATGGTTCCAGACCGCTTCAGTTCGTCCAGAAGCGCATCGCGGTCTGCGGTATCGTAATAGTGCCGAAGAACATCGATGCCCCGGCATTCGGCCGCACTCTTGTAGCCAAACATGCGCGCCCACGCATCGTTGCAATCCATCAGTGCGCCTGCCGCACTAATGATTGCGACGCCCGCTACCGTCTTCTCAAACAGCGTGCGATAGCGCAGCTCTGAAACCCCCAATGCAAGCTCAGCTCTTCGTTGTTCGGTGACATCGTGCGCCATGCCGCGGACAACGGGTTTCTCCACCCCCTCGGTGCGCAATGTGTTGAAGAACTCCCAGGTTCGCATTTCCCCGTGCTTGCTCAGGACGCAGAGCAATCCTTTTTCCGGCTCGCCTGTTGTCCGCAATCGTTGCAGGTATTCATCGAACGACGGACGCCCTTCCGGCACGATCATGTCCCGCATTGGGATCTTCAGCATTTCCTCGACGCTGTAACCGAGGATACGGGCTGGCGCGGGATTCACCGTAAGCAGCTTTCCTTCGAGATCGTGCGTGCACAGCAGATCTTCACTATGTTCAACCAGATCGCGATAGCGGCCTTCGCTATCCAGTAATGCCTGCTCGGCATGCTTTCTCTCGGTTAGGTCGCGAGAGACAGCCACAATGTAGCTCCGGCCCATCTCAATCAAGCTCAAGCTGCATTCGACGGGAAATACAGATCCGTCTTTCCTCCGGTGGACGGTCTGCAGTAAAGTTCTCCGTGATTCCCGCAAGCGCTTCATCACAGTCTGTCTGATGGCTGCGGCCTCAGGGAGAATGTCGAACACGGACATGGACAAAATCTCGTCCCGGGTATAACCCAAAACCTCGCACGTTCTTTCATTCACATCGAGAAACTGCAACGTCTCGGCATCCATCACCTCGACCGCGTCGTTCGATTGATCGACCAATGCGCGGAATAGCCGCAGCGATTGCGCCGACTGCTTTTTCTCGGTGATGTCCTTCCGAACGCACGCTACCCTCTCAACGCGCGCTGCTCCGTTAATCGGAAAGGAGGAGACGACGAGATCCCGTTCTCCCCATACCGGGTAGCGATAGCGCATTTCAAACTGGACGATCTTGCCTGCAAAACACTCGTCGATCTTGTTCTTCACCAACTCCACGGATTCCGGATTCATCAGGTCGAAAATCGTGCGTCCGATTACGTCTTCCTTCTTCGCCCCACGACGTTTGAGAAATGCAGCATTGACGGTGACATAGCGATACTCACGGTCGACGACCGTGATCATTTCGTCCAGCCCCTCGATGACTTTCTCGAAGTCGCTATTCTTCTTGGCAGATTGCCGCGCCCGGTAGCTGGTAAATGCGAGTGCGGTTAAAAACACTCCGAGCAGCGCGAACAAAAGATGTCGCATCAGGTCTGCGGAGGAATTTACTGCAACGGTATTTGGGGATGCTACAAGAACATATCTTGCCGCAGCGACCGCGACTGCAGCTCCGTAGTGCGCTTCTTCCCAAAGATCAGCAAAACTCATAGCCAACCTCTACATGGTGTAGCGCGCCTGCACGGATATGTTTATCTGTCGAACACTCAGTCGTGCTCACTTTCTTAGTTCCGACTGTCGGACACCCTACAGACACCAATTAAAGTTGCCGCATTATGGCACGGAGTGTTAGTTATTGCTAACTCTAATTTTTCCGGGATGATTTCACCCAAGTAGAGGCTGCCGCCTATCCCAATTGCGGGGACGACAGCTTAATAAGTCAGTTAGACTTTACCAAGAGTCCATCGAGTAACAATGGCGGCAAAGAGGGCGTTGGAGAGCGGGCCGCCGTGCAAGCTTGATTCGCATCGCGCTACTTAGCTTGTTAGTCGACCACCGCGCGATCTGTAATCTCAAGCCCTTTATCGATGATGGAGAACGCTTCCCGCAGTTGTTCTTCGTTGATGCATAGCGGCGGATTGGTAAAGAACGTATTCCAGCGCACGAGCGTGTACAGTCCCTGCTCGCGGAAGAATTTGCCGAGGGCGGCCATCTCTTCAGATGTGCCATTAAATGGAGCCATGGGCTGCCGCGTCTTGCGGCTGCGAATGAGTTCGACGATACCGAACAAGCCAATCGACCTTACCGCTCCAACTGACGGATGCTTTGCCTGTAACTCGGAACCGAGGTGCTTCATCACCACACCCATCTTGCGCGCGTTGTCGATCAGCTTATCTTCTTCGTACACTCGAATCGTAGCCAGCGCCGCCGCGCATCCCATGGGGTGGGAGTTGTAAGTCAGCCCGCCGTAAAATACTTTGTCCTGAAAGTGCTGCGCGATGTGATGCCGCATTCCAACCGCACCCAGCGGCAGATAACTCGAAGTCAGGCCTTTCGCGATGCAGAGCAGATCCGGCACAACTTTCCAGTGATCGACGGCAAACCACGCGCCGGTGCGCCCAAAGCCAGACATCACTTCGTCGGCGATCATTAAAATTCCATACTTGTCGCACAATTTGCGCACGCCTTCCAGATATCCATCCGGGGGAACCAGAATTCCGTTCGTCCCGGTGACTGGCTCGAGAATGAAAGCCGCGATATTCTGCGGACCCTCGAGCTGCATTGTCTCTTCGATCATCGCCAGCGAAGTTTCCGCCGACTCCCAGCCCCGTTCGATGCCGTGATAAGGATCAAGCACGCGCACCACTCCCGGCATGCCAGGCTCAACCGCCCACCGCCGCGGATCGCCGGTGAGCGAGACAGCACCCGCAGTTGCACCGTGATACGAGCGGTAGCGCGCCATGATCTTGTGGCGTCCGGTAAAAAAGCGAGCAAGCTTGATCGCGTTCTCGTTGGCCTCGGCTCCGCCATTGGTGAAGAAAAATGTATCGATGTCCCCAGGGCAAATCTCCGCCAGCTTCGCGCCCAGCCGCGCCCGCGGTTCATGCGCCATAAACGGGTTCGCGTAGCACAGCGTCGCCGCCTGCTCCTGAATCGCTTGAATGACGCGCTCGTCGCCGTGGCCGATATTCACCGACATCAACTGGCTGTTGAAGTCGATGAAGCGCTTCCCTTCCGGCGTGTAGAAATAGATCCCCTTAGCCTTGGCAACAGGAATGGGATCAACCTTCGACTGCGCCGACCATTCATACAGCGTGTACTTCTTGGACTGCTCGATCATCTCCTGGCCGGTCATGCTTGAGGTGGTAAGAGTTGGAGTGGTTGTCATGAAAGCCTCAGGTTACTAATCGGTACCATCGCAGATGATTGAGTAATTTTGTGATTTTGTGATTGGGCCATTGAGAATCCTAGTTTGGCCGTATTTCCAATCACTCGATGACGAAATCGCTCCGTGGCTCAATTCTTTTTAGAATTTGCGGCTGTGTTCTTTCGCCCAGCGCTCGACGACAACCTTCTTATCCGTATAGAACTCAACCGAGTCGCGGCCCTGGCCGTGGAGATCGCCAAAAAAGCTGTTCTTCCATCCACTGAACGGGAAGTACGCCATCGGCGCGGCAACTCCAATGTTGATGCCGATATTGCCCGCCGGCGCTTCGTAGCGGAAACGCCGCGCCGCCGATCCACTCGACGTAAACAACGACGCCTGATTGCCATAGGCGCTGCGTTCGAGGAAGGCGAGGGCATCGTCCATATCTTTCGCGTGAACGAGACTCAGCACGGGCCCAAAAATTTCGGTGTCGGCAAGATCGCTGGTCGCCGGCACGTCGTCAAGAATCGTCGGGTTCACGAAGTTGCCGGATTCATGTTTCGCGATCTTCGCGTTGCGGCCGTCGATCAGAACTTTTGCGCCCTGTTTTTCTCCTACACCGATAAGCTGTTCGACGCGCTCTTTACTTTGCGGCGTGATCACCGGCCCCATCTGCACGCCCGCTTCAAGGCCGTAGCCGACTTTCAGCTTTGACGCCGCGTCGGCGATCGAATCGCGGAACGTTTTCTGCGCTTCTCCAATCGTTACCGCGACCGAAACCGCAAGGCAGCGTTGCCCCGCGCATCCGAAGGCGCTGTCGGCGATGATCTGCGTCGCCATCGGCATATCGGCGTCCGGCAGAACGATGACATGATTCTTCGCACCTCCCTGGCACTGACAGCGCTTGCCTTGCTCCGCCGATCGCGAATAAATGTAGCGCGCAACCGGAGTCGATCCCACAAAGCTGATAGCCCGAACTTTGGGATGATCGATCAGCGCATCGACAACACCCTTACCGCCATTGACCAGGCTCACCACTCCCTTGGGCAGTCCCGTTTTTTCGAGCAACTCGTAGATGTAGCGCATGGTCAGCGGCACGCGCTCGCTGGGCTTAAGGATGAACGTGTTTCCCGTAGCGATGGCGTAGGGCAGATACCAGAACGCGATCATGCCAGGAAAATTAAAGGGCACAATGGCAGCGACGACCCCTAGCGGCTGGCGGATCATCATCTCGTCGATGCCACGCGCGACATCTTCGAGGTTGTAGCCCTGCATCATCATCGGAATGCCGCAGGCGACCTCTACGTTTTCAATGGCCCGGCGCATCTCAGCCTTGGCCTCGGTGAATGTCTTGCCATTTTCCAGGGTGATGATGCGGGCGATCTCGTCAACGTGCTCTTCGAGCAATACCTTCAACTTGAAGAGCGGCTGGATGCGGTCTTCCGGCGGCGTGCGGCGCCACTCCGGAAAGGCTGCAGCCGCGGCTTCGACAGCAGCATTGACTTCAGCAGCGTCCGCCATCGGCACCTGGGCAATCACTTCGCCCGTGGCAGGATTCACCACATCGCGCCATTCCGAACTGTGCGAGTCAGTCCATTTACCGTTGATGAAGTTGGTCAGTTTGATGACAGGAGGTGCAGCTACGCTCATGAGAATGGCCCCTATTGCGAAGAATATCTCTCGATTATTACACCAACTGCGCCACTGCGCCCTTCTGATCACAGACGCTGGCGATTGCCGATTCGAGCACGTCCAGCGCCTCGCCCATCTGTTCGTTGGTCATGACCAGCGGCACCAGCACGCGAATCACATTGCCGTACGATCCCGCTGTGATTGTGATCAAGCCATGCTCATAGCAATATTGCGTGATCTTTTTTGTCTCGTCGGCAGCGGGAGTTTTCGTCTCCGGCGACTGCACCAGTTCGATGGCCTGCATGCCACCCAGGCCGCGCACATCGCCGATGATCGGCCAGCGCCGCTGCCATTCTCGGGCGCGACGCTGGAAGCGTTCGCCAAGTTCATTGGATCGCGCGAGAAGATTTTCGCGCTCGAATAAATCGAGCACAGCCAAAGCTGCCGCGCATGAGAGCGGATTGCCGGCAAATGTTCCACCAAGGCCGCCAACGCCCGGCGCATCCATGATTTCCGCGCGTCCTGTGACGGCAGCGAGGGGCAATCCTCCGCCCAGCGATTTTGCGGTGACGATCAGATCAGGCTCAATGCCGTAGCGTTCGCTGGCAAAGAGTGTGCCGGTGCGCCCAAAGCCCGACTGTACCTCGTCGGCGATAAACAGAATGCCGTGCTTGTGGCAGAGATCGATGAGAACTTTGAAGTAGTCGGGCGGGGGAGCGATGAATCCGCCTTCGCCCATCACCGGCTCAGCGATGACCGCGGCCACTTCTTCATTCGCCACCACGCGCTTGAACGTGTCTTCGAGGTGGCGCGCGCAATACAGATCGCACGAAGGATATGTCTTTGAATACGAACAACGATAGCAATACGCGAACGGCACGCGATAGACTTCGCCGGGAAACGGCGCGAATCCAGCCTTATAAGGATGCGTTTTGCTGGTAAGCGCAAGGGTCATCATGGTGCGCCCGTGAAAAGCATCTTCAAAAGCGATGATGCCGGGGCGCTTGGTGTACGCGCGCGCGATCTTGACGGCGTTCTCCACGGCTTCGGCGCCACTGTTGACGAAGATGGTTTTCTTCGCGAACTTGCCGGGCGTGACTTCATTCATACGCTCAGCCAGCCGAACATAACTCTCGTAAGGCGTGACCTGCACGCACGTGTGCAGAAAATTGTCGAGCTGTGCTTTCACGGCCTCGACTACGGCTTCGTTCCGGTGGCCGACATTTAAGCAGCCGATGCCGCCAGCGAAATCGAGATACCGATTCCCGTCAACGTCTTCAAGCCATGCACCCTCGGCTTTGGCAACATAGATCGGCGTACCGTGAGAAAGCCCGCGGGGCACGGCTTTCGCGCGGCGCTCGTGCAGCGCGCGAGATTTTGGTCCAGGAATTACGGTGCGCACTTGAATGGTAGACATCGTGAACTCTCGTGGTTACTCGTTAATCGTGCATCGTTCGCCCGGGCGTGTCGCTCGGTACTCGCTCAGTACCAGCCAATCGGCGCTTCGTTCAAATTGATGTGGACCTGCTTGGTCTCGAGATATTCTTCGATCCCCCATGGGCCAAGTTCGCGGCCAAAGCCAGATTGCTTAAAACCTCCCCAAGGCGCCTCAACGTACGTCGGCTGCATGTGATTCACCCACACGATTCCAGCGCGGATAGCCTTAACCGCGCGCATGGCTTTGTAGATATCGCGCGTCCAGACAGCGGCAGCGAGGCCATACGGAGAATCGTTGGCAATCTTTATCGCGTCTTTTTCGTCGTCGAAGGGAATGACGGCGGCGACAGGGCCAAAGATTTCTTCGCGGGCAATGCGGGCGCTGTTGTCGACGTCGTAGAAAATCGTCGGCTGCACATAATAGCCTTTGGCTATTTTTTCGGGGCGTCCGCCACCGGAGGCCAGCTTGGCTTCCTTCTTGCCGATTTCTACGTATTGATTGACGCGATCGTATTGTTCTTTGCTGATCAGCGGCCCCATCTTCGTTTCGCGTTCCAGCGGCGGCCCAAGCTTGATTTTTTTCGCCTTCTCGGTCATCGCTTCAACGAAATTCCTGTAGATGGATTTTTCAACAAGGATGCGGCTGCCGGCCGAGCAAACTTCACCCTGATTGATGAATACGCCGAAGAGCGCACCATCAATCGCGGCTTCGAAATCGGCATCGGCAAAAAAGATATTCGGCGATTTGCCACCAAGTTCGAGAGTGACGCGCTTTACGGTGTCCGCAGCCTGTTTCACGATGATTTTGCCCACGGCGGCACTGCCGGTAAAAGCAATTTTATTGACGTCGGGATGCTGAACCAATGGCGAGCCGCAGGTTTCTCCGAAGCCGGTAACGATGTTCACAACGCCCGCAGGCAGTCCGCAATCGGCGAAGTATTTGGCGAGTTCGAGCGCGGTCAGCGGCGTTTGCTCGGCAGGTTTCAGGACGCAGGTGCATCCCGCAGCCAGGGCGGGTGCGAGCTTCCATGCCGCCATGAGCAGCGGATAGTTCCACGGAATAATTTGTCCGGCGACGCCAACGGGTTCTTTCAGCGATAACGACATCGCATTATCGGGCACCGGATTCACCGTGCCGATAATCTTGGTCGCCAACCCGCCGTAATACTCGAAACACGTAGCCACATCGTTGATGTCATATTCCGCCTCGACGATCGGTTTGCCGGTGTTGCGGCATTCGAGCTCGGCAAGCGCGGGTATGTTCTGGCGAACTTTGTCGGCAAGGCGAAAGAGGACGCGGCCACGCTCCTGCGCAGTAGTACTCGCCCACGGGCCTTCGTCGAAAGCCGCGCGGGCGGCGGCGACGGCGCGGTTCACGTCATCGGCATTTGCATCGGGAACCTGTGCGATCACTTCTTCCGTCGAAGGATCGTAGACGGGGAATGTCTTCGCCGAGCGGCTCGCGACCCACTCGCCATTGATGAACATCTGATACGTCTTCACTTCCGTCTGAACTCCGCTGGGCATCTTGGCCTCTCCATTTGTGTAGCCCGGACGCATTCGTCCGTGCGCTTTTCGCATCACGTCCAATTTCGTTGCATCGAGCCCGCTAGCACCGACAAATGCGTCCGTACCTACATCAATCTCGCGGGCTCCATCTGTTTCTCGATCGTGGCCGCCACCACAGCTTTTCGCCGTCCATAGACGAAGAAGAAAAACGCCGCCAGCCCGATGAAGAACACAGTGCCGCCGACCATCCAAAGCTCGTACGACCACAGCGACGAGATCTGCTGCGCCGGAAAAAACACCAGCGCGATGCCAAGAATCGTCATGAGAAACCCGCTGACGCCGGCCGTGAACATCGTCACTCGGCTGTACTGGCCCTTGGGCGTGGGTTCGGTGACCGCAAACTTTATGAGTGCTCCAAAAGCATAGATAAAAGGCACAAGCTGCAGCACCACAGCTAACGACAGCAATTTCTGAAAAGTTTCCTGCACACCTGCGCCGGCAAAATTCAGAACCACCAAAATCGCCGAAACAATTCCCTGCACAATCAAAGCCGCGTACGGAGTCGTGTACCGCGGATGGACACGACCGAGCCACGCCGGCATATAAGAATCGAGTCCGGCAACGAATGGAATGCGCGCCGAGCCGCCCATCCATGCCGAGCCGATGCCGGCGATCGCAAAGCTGAGCATCAGCGCGAACGGGATGGTGATCCAACTCAGGCCAACCTGAGCAGCCATGTGCGTCACGGCCTGCACGATCCCTTGCAGAACGTTTACGTTTTTCCCGACGGCGATAAGCAGCGTCAGCGTCACGGCGACATAAAGCGTGCCAGAAAGCACGCCGCCTAATGCCACCGCGCCAGGTAGAGTTCGCCGCGGATCTTGAATCTCATCGCCCATCACCGAGGCGAGTTCGAGACCGACGAGCCCGAAGCAGATCACGCCAAAAGAGTTGAGAACAAATTTTGGGTTGGCGGGAATCTTGAAGTCCGCCGCAGTCAGCGTGGTTCCGAAGCGCGACCAGATCACGATGCCGAGTCCGATGAGCACGCCCGCCGCAATGAAGGTCCCAATCGCGCCGAGATTATTGATCCACTTGCCGACGCCGAGTCCCAGGATGTTCAGAAACGTCAGCAGTGCTAATAAAGTCAGCGACGCAGTCGCCGCGAAGAACTTGTTATCGGCCAATCCTTGATGCCCAGGACCGAGGACATATACCGAGACGCCAACGAAATACAGCATCACTGTCGGCACGTACAGCATGTTGTTCGTCCAGTAGCACCAGCCAGAGAGGAATCCGTGGAAGTCGCCGAATACTTCTTTGGCCCAAAGATAAACCCCGCCCTCGCCCGGATAGCGATGAGCCAACTCGATCACGGCGATGCCCTGTGGCCAGAAAAACAAAAGAAGAGAGATGATCCAGAGCCAGATGGTGACGCCGCCATTGGCCGCGATGGAAGGAACAACGTTGAGGTTGAAAACAGCGACAACGAAGAGAAGTACGAGATCGCGGCGCCCGAGGGCGCGGATCAGGTGAGGCTGAGCATCGGATTGGGCAGTGGTGGACATTCCTAACGTTGCCGGCCGCGGAACAGCAGGTTCCTCACCGTGCCTTTGGCCCAATTCGGAATGACAAACTTTGCTTCTTGCTATCGACGAATTGCTGGTGCAAGCAGGGACGGACGAATGCGTCCGCCCCTACACAAACTTAATGCGCCACGGCTACCGGCACTTCGCGCTCCTGCTGCGCCTTCGCCAGGCTTCCAGCAATGTCGTCGAAGGCGGCGAGGTGCTTGTCGATGTCAGCATCGGTATGCTGCACCGAAATCGTCCATTGCTCATCCCACCAGTAGGGCTGCGCCATCACGCCGCGGTTCACCATGCCGAACCAGTAATGACGCCACAGATCGATATCGATCGCCTCCCAGTCGCGGTAATTCACAATCTCCTTCGGATAAAGCATGAGCGCGCCGTTCGCTCCCGCCTGCGCGATATAAGCCTGCAAGCCAGACTTCGCCACGATCTTGCGATAGCCGTCGGCAAGCTTCTTGCTCATCCTGTCGACGTTCGTGTAGTTGTCAAGCGTCAGCACGTCGCGGAACGTAGCCAAACCCGCGGCCATCGACACCGGATTCGTGTTGTAGGTGCCGCCATGGAAGACCTTGTGCTGGCTGATCAGATCCATGACAGCCTTGTGAGCGCCAAACGCGGCGAGCGGCAATCCTCCGCCAATCGACTTCGCCAGGCAGATCATGTCAGGCGTCACGCCGAAATATTCGCTCGCGCCTCCGCGGCAAAGTTTGGCACCGGTTTTCACTTCGTCAAAAATCAGCAGCGCGCCGTTCTTATCGCAAATATCGCGCAGCCCTTGCAGGAAGCCGGGTTGCGGCAGGCAGAGGCCGACGTTCATCAGGATCGGTTCAAGAATGATCGCGGCCATCTCACCAGGATTTTCTTTGAAGCGGCGTTCGACCGAATCAAGATTGTTGAAGGTCGCAATCTTCACGTTCTCGATCGCGGCCTTCGGAACGCCCAGGCCACCCGGAACAGAAGTGGGCGCGTTGATGTCGCCGTAGTCAGGTGCGTGCGGCTTCACGCTGACCAGCGCGCTATCGTGCAGCCCGTGATAGGCGCCTTCGAACTTGACGATCTTGTCGCGTCCGGTCGCGGCGCGGGCCAGCCGGACAGCGTGCATGGTCGCTTCCGTGCCCGAGTTGCCGAAGCGGCACATCTCGATCGGAAAGCGGTTGCAGATTTCTTCCGCCAGTTCCCACTCCATGTCGTGCGGCATGCCGTACATGGTTCCGGTGGAAAGCCGCTTCTCGACGGCCTTCATCACCGCCGGATGGCAGTGCCCGGCCATCAGCGCGCCGAAGGTCAGGTTGTGGTCGATGTATTCGTTGCCGTCGAGGTCGCGGAATTTACTGCCGCTCGCTTCTTTTACGAAGATCGGCCAGGGGTCGTAGGCCCGATAGTTGCTGGCCACGCCAAGCGGAATGCGCTTGAGATTTTTCTTGTGCGCTTCGGCCGATTTCGGCGTGCGGCGCTCAAAGGTTGAGAGTTCTTTCTGTAGATCGGGGTACATCGGGTCTCCGGTGCAAGCTCAGGCCGGCGGGTTCTTTGGAGCCGAGGGCCATTAGAATGCCGGGACGGCGGCCGTCCCGGGGATATCTCTTAGTCTAGCCGTTCGCGCTAGAAAAAGAACTTCAAAGCAAACTGCAGCAGGCGCGGATCGCCCGCAGTCGTGATCTTGCCGAATGCCGACGCGCCATCGGAAAAATGGCCGTCTGGATTCGAGAAGTTCGTGTGATTAAACACGTTAAAGATTTCAGCCCGGAACTGAAAATACTTCGTGTCCGTGAGGGCAATCTTCTTGTGCACTGAAAAGTCCCAGTCGTCGAGTCCCGGCCCACAGCAAATCGTGCGCTGGGTGCCGTTGTTAAAGCTACCCAGAGGTGGAGGCGTAGCACCAGCAGGGCATGCCGGCGGCGCCGGATTGGGAGTTGCAGCGGTCGCAAAATCACAGGGATTAAACCAAAATCCGCCGTTCGTCTTCGGATTCAACTTCTGAAACGGCGCGACCTGGCTTGGAGCTTCAGTTCCAAGGAAGAAAAGACTGTTCACAAGTTCGGTGTCGTCTTCTGTATCAAGACGGATTGGGAAACCGCTCTGGAACTGCGTGATACCTGAAATTTCCCAGTCATCCAGCATCTTGCCGGCAAATCCGTTGTACTTGCGCACCGGCAATTCCCAGTCGTAGCTGACCACAAAACGCTGCTTAGAGTTGAACAACGACAGCCCGCGGCTGGCGCGGTAATTGAAGGGATTGAGCGTCTCTTCGAACGTGGAACCGTCATCAATCGATTTACTCAACGTGTAAGCCGCCTGGAATTGCAGGCCATGAGAAAAGCGCTTCTGCAGCATCATCTCCAGCGCGTTGTAGACGGAACTGGCGATGGTATCTTCGGCGAACACGTCGGTAAAGACGGGAATTCCGTCTACTGGGCAGCCTGTGCCCGGAGTAAATGCAGGCAGTGTCGAATTGCAATTGGGCGAGGAATACGGCCGCAGGCCTACCAGGTTGAGGGTTTGGCCGGTGCCGTTCACAATGCTGCCATTGGGCATGTGGAACGGGAAGCCAGTCGGAACGGTCACACTCCATTGCGAATCCTCGACCGTAGGGCCGCAGGTGGCTGGACTGCCGTAAGAACTCACAAACCCCGCGTTCTGGTTCGCAATGTTCATGATGTCCAGACAGGTCTGCGGATTCGAAGCATTGATGTCATGCGAGGCCAGCAATCGATGCCCCTGAGATCCCACATAGCCGACCTGCAGCATCATGTTGTTGCTTATGTCGCGCTGGAAAGTCAGGTTGTACTGGCTGGTGTATTGTGCCCGCAGATGGGGCTGAAACTCACCATAGAGAAGAATTGGGCGAAACAGCGACAAGTCGGTGGGCTGACCCTTCGTCGGCAGGATGATGCCGTTAAAAGGATTGGGAGCGGTGTATTCACCTTGATTCACATATGGCGTATTGAAGAAAACATCGGAGAGCGAGGAGCTGCCGCCGAAAGGTGGCTCGGCACCGAACTGGGCCAAAACAAGCTCTTCGATCGGGTTATAGAAAAGGCCCCAGCCGGCGCGAATGCTGGTTTTGCCATTCGTGCCGAATATTGCCGCCAACGGCCCGCTGGTGAAGTTGGGGCTGTAGGCGATACCGATACGCGGAGCAAATGCCTTGTAATAAGTAGAGGTCATGCCTGCGGGGACACCGGGATCTCCCGGTACCACTAGACCAGTGGGCTCCGCGCCGGTGTTGGCACAGGTCGGACTGGCGATCCCCAAACCCTGCCAGTAAGACGTGCTGTTCGTGATTCCGCAAGGATAGACCGTGGAGTTCTGTCCGGGCCGGAAGGTTTCCACGTGGCCGCTGATATCTTTCGGCGGCGGAGTCAGCTCCCACCGGAGGCCGTAATTCAAAGTCAGATTTGGCTTGACCTTCCAACTGTCCTGCACGAAGGGATAGAAAGCGGCGCTGCGAACGTCCTCGCGCTGTCCCGAGCCCTGCGTGTAACCATCGGCTAATCCCAGCAAGAACTCGGCATACTGGTCGCCATCTCCCGGAACGATCGCGTTGGGGCCGCTGTTGTCGAAGGTGTATTCGCCGTTGACGTCAAAGTAGTAGTACTGATCGAAGCGGGCGCGCCGCACGTCCACGCCGAACTTAAAGGTGTGATTGTTCTTGACCCAAGTCAAACCATCAGACCACTGAAAGCTATTTCCAACCTGAGGCAAAAAGCCCTCGAAATTGTTGCCGAACGACGCGCCGCCGGAAATGTTGACGTAGGGAACGCCCGTAAGGTTTGACGGTAGCCCCGGCGTAATGCCGAGATTGGGGGCAGTACCGAACTCACCTGTAATGGCCGAGGAATCAGACGTGCCCGTGAAACAGTAAGTCGTAGCCGCTCCGCTGCACGTGGAGGTAACGGCTCCCGTGGTCTGGGGCTTGATGTATCCCAGTTCGCCCTCACGCATATAGGTGAAGTGGGCTTCGTTCACGAGAGCGTTGTTAATGGTCCAGGTATGCGTGAAGTTGTATTGCTGGTTGCGCAGATCGTTGAGGTTGCCGAATCCCGGAACGGTAGCGCCGCTGGCCTCAAAGGTGTCATAGGGATCGACCTCATGGCCGTCGTTGAAGTAGTAGTACGCGGTGAAATTCTGGTGATCATTAATCCGGTGGTCAATGCGAGCGGTAAATTGATTCGCGTTGTTGGTCCCAACCGGGATGACCTGATTTTGGCTGGTCCCGATGTTGGCCCCAGGAATAAATTTCTGCAAGAGGTTGGCGGCTACCGGATCCTGGCACGGCGCCGGGATCATGTTGTTCGGGAAAATATCGGACCAGGCCGAGAGATTGGCATTCGCAATCCCGTTGGGGGCTAAACCCAGAGCAGCGTCGCACCCCGAGCGGCCGTCCAACACATTCGCGATAAAACCTCCGGGTGCAATACCTCCCGTGAAAGCGCCTTGATCTGAAAAATCTCCTCCGAATTCCTGAGTGGTTGGCACATTCAGCAACTGTCCGGGCACCCCGTTACGGACACGGCGTCCTTCATAAGAAAGAAAGAAGAAGGTGTGGTCCTTCCTGATCGGGCCGCCAAAGGTTCCGCCGAACTGGTTCTGATTGAGTTGCGGTTTGCTGGTGTCCGGGTATGTCTGCGAATCAAGGACCGTATTCCGGAAGTACTCGTAAAGATTTCCGTGGAAGGTATTGCTGCCGGATTTGGTGATCACGTTCACCACGGAGCCGGAGTTGCGCCCGTACTCCGCGTCGAAGGTGTTGGTGATGACCCGAAACTCCTCCACCGCGTCCGGAGTCGGCTGGATGGTCGGAGTATTTACAAACTGATCGTTGGCGTCGCCGCCGTTGACGCTGAAGTTGTTGGCGCGGGTGCGGCCGCCATTGACCGAGACTGAACCGGGATCGTCGGAACCGGCAAACAAGCTGCCGCTCGACCCCAGCTGCGCCTGCACACCGGGCTGAAGCTGCAGGAACTGGTAGGTATCGCGCGTATTCAGCGGCAGCTCATTCACCGAGCGGTCATTAATGACTGCGCCGAGTTGCGTACTCGTCGTATCGACCTGCGGCGCTTCCGAGGTGACATCCACGACTTCCTGCGTGCCGCCGATCTGCAGCGTGGAGTTCAGGGTCAATACCTGGTTCACGTCGAGGATGATGTCTTTTTGCAGATTCTTCTTAAAACCCTTGAGCTCGAAACTTGCCTGGTAGGTTCCAGGGGCGATATTCACGAAGGAATAGTCGCCGCTGTCATTGCTCTGCCCCTGCACGCTGATCGCGGTGGCCTGATTGGTCAGCGTGATCTTTACGCCGGCGAGTACAGCGCCCGACGGATCGGCAACCCGGCCCACAATGCGGCCGGTAGCGCCTTGCGCGGCCAGCATTGAGGGGAGCATCAGCGCGACGGCAACAGCAACGACAACGACCAGCCAACGAAGAGTCCAGTGGGCTCGCAGTGACGGCATGAAACCTCCACGCTTCTTCGCGCGACATCTTGCATTTCTTCTGCTAACTCGATGCAGGTGTCGCGGGGATTTTTTGAGTTTTTGCTTGAAAGCGACTGCTTGCGTTCAGACACAACCTTGCTATAATCCCGCAAGGTTAGAGAAGCAATAGAGGAACTGTCAAGGAGAAAAAATACCGCGCCGCATAGAGGAAACGCGCATAGAAAACTCTAATGGCGCAGATCGTTTTCTCTCATGCGGCTCCTGGATCGCGTCGCTCTCTACCTCGCACATCTGACCCGCGGACATACTAGCTCGAACAGACAAGCATTAGACATTAACAATGAAGCCAGCCAGAGCTGAGGCTTATCTCAAGATCGGCGACGTCGCCAAGCAGGTAGGCGTTTCGCCGTCCGTGATCCGGACATGGGAAAGTCTTGGCCTGACGCGCCCGCGCCGCACTGAGAGCAAGTACCGTCTCTATGCCGCCGAAGATGTGAAGCTGTTGAAGCGTGCGCGATTCCTGCGCAAGGTACGTGGACTGAACGCCGCCGCCATCGTGCAACTACTCAAGCGCGAAGGGAAAACGCCTCCGGCAGTAGATGGAAATGCCGGGGCAATTGGCGCTCATCTTCGGCAGTTGCGAGCGCGGCGCAAGCTTTCGCTGGCCCAGGTCGCGCAGGCGGTAGGCATCTCCGTAGGATTCCTAAGCGCATTGGAGCGCTCGCAGATGAGCGGCTCGGTAGGCACACTCCGCAAGCTGGCGCGGTTTTACAAAACAAATATTCTGGAGTTTTACGACGCCAGCGGCGCCAGCCGGCAGGTGCGCCCTGCGGAGCGCAAGGTTCTGGAAGCTGGCGCAGGCGTTCGCATGGAACTGCTGGCGTGGGGCAACACCGTGATGGAGCCGCATTTGTTTCGAGTAGCGCCGGATGCAGGCAGCGGCGATCCATATACGCATGAAGGCGAAGAATTTATTTACGTCTTGCGCGGCGATCTGGAAATCAATCTGAACGGCGAAGCATACCGCCTGAAAACCGGCGACAGTTTTTACTTTGAAAGTGCGACCCCGCATCGCTGGAAGAATCCGGGGCGCAAAGAAACATGGTTGCTCTGGGTGAATACGCCACCGACGTTCTAACGAAACGCAGCGCAACCAGCAAGTGGAGGAGCTATGAACTGGCAACGTGCAGCGCGTCTGTTGCCGTTATTGGCCGTGATGATGATGGTGGGATCGTGCAGCAAGAAAACTCCTACGCTGAACTTGCTGGTGTGGGAAGGCTACGCCGACCCGTCATTCATCAAGGCGTTTGAAGAGCATAACCACTGCAAAGTCTCGGCCTCTTATATGGGATCGAGCGACGAACTGGTCGCCAAGCTGCGCGGCGGAAGCGCGGGCAACTACGACATCATCTCGCCCTCGAGCGACGTAGCCGCATCGATTGTGAAGTCCGGACTCGCGGCGCCGCTCGACCTCTCGAAGATTCCCAGCTACAACCAGCTTTCCCCGCAGCTCACTTCCCTGCCGCTGGTGCGCGCCAACAATCAGGTTTTTGGCGTGCCGTTTATGTGGGGTCCCGATCCAATCATCTACGACACGACCGTATTCAAAACTCCGCCCGGTTCGTGGAACGTGATGTGGGATCCGAAATACAAAGGAAAAGTTTCCGTCTGGGATGATCTCTCGACCGTTTATATGGCGGCGCAAGTGCTCGGCTTCGACAAGCCCGATCCCTCGCAGCTTTACAACCTGACCGACGATCAGCTCGAAGCAGTAAAGAAGAAGCTGCTGGAGTTGAAACCGAACATCCGCAAAATGTGGGCAACCGGCGGAGAGCTAACGAATTTATTTGAAAATCATGAAATCGTGATCGCGATGGGATGGCCGCTCAACACTGCAGAACTCAAGCGAAAGAATTTTCCCGTCGATGAAACCATTCCCAACGAAAACACAACCGGCTGGATCGACCATTTAATGATCACCGCCGGCAGTGAGAATAAAGAGCTGGCCGAGGCGTTCCTGGAATACATGGTCGAGGCGAAGACGCAAAAGCTGGTGACCGATGTGACGCGCTATGTCCCGGCAAACCCGCAAGCGGCGCAGTTCATGACGAAAGACGACGTAAAGACGTTGCATCTCGATGACGTCGACAATTACCAGAAGCGTCTCTACTTCTGGGAAGATGTACCGCGCCGCGCGAAGTACAACGAAATTTGGAACGAAGTAAAAGCAGCACAGTAAGAGCTGCAGCTTATTGGGCGTCATCCTGAGCGGAGCCGCTTTTCAGGCGGAGCGAAGGATCTCCCGCTCAACAGGCTCAGCGCGTAAGCCAAACTGCATCACTGCCGGAGATTCAAAGCATTCGTATCGCTATGACGTCGACGCTCACTCACAATTCGCCAGCACCCGCGAACTCCACCACGAAACCCGCATTGCTCAGTATCCGCAATGTGGCCAAGACCTTTGGCCGCAACGTGGTGCTGCGAAATATTTCACTGGAAATCGCCGAGGGAGAATTCCTCACAATCCTGGGCGAAAGCGGATCAGGGAAAACCACGCTGCTGCGCATCATCGCGGGCTTCGAGAGCGCGACCTCTGGCGAAGTCTGGATGGGCGCGGAGCGCCTCGACGATCAACCGCCTTACCGGCGCCGCGTCAACACCGTATTCCAGAACTACGCGCTGTTTCCGCACCTCACGGTCGAGCAAAACGTCGGCTACGGGTTGCGCGTAGCCCGCCGGCCGGAGGCTGAGATCAAGCAGCGTACAGCCGACGCTCTCGAAAAAGTGAAGATGACGGCCCACGCCAAATCGAAGCCGTCGCAAGTTAGTGGCGGCCAACAGCAGCGGGTAGCGCTGGCACGCGCTCTGGTGAACCGACCGCGGTTGCTGTTGCTGGATGAGCCGCTTTCCGCGCTCGACGCCAACTTGCGGCGGCAGATGCAGGTTGAGTTGAAATCGTTACAGCGCGAAGTCGGCATCGCCTTCGTTTTCGTTACGCACGATCAAGAGGAGGCGATGGTGATGTCCGACCGGATCGCCTTGCTGCGCTCGGGAGAACTCGAGCAAGTGGCGACGCCCCGCGAAATCTACAGCAGCCCTGCAACCGCCTATACCGCGCAGTTTATCGGACACACCAATCTGCTGAAATGCGAAATTAAAAACAACCTCGCGCAGTGCAGCGGCTTGTCGTGGCCCATTTCAACACCCGATGGACCCACACTTTTTTCGCTGCGCCCCGAGCACATTCGCGTCGGAAGCTCCGGCGCAAACGGCACAGTCCGAGTTTGCGGACGGATATTGACTCAAGCCTTTCATGGCGCAACCGAATTGATCCGCGTCGACTGCGGATCGGGACTGGTCTTGATGGTAAGAACAAGCAATAGCATCGATACACAAAAAGAAGTCGAGCTGGAATTCTCTCCGTCCGATGCCGTGCTGGTGCGAGAGTCTCCGGAAAGGATCTGATGTTTTCCCGCGCTTACAGAACGGTCGTGACGGTTCCGCCGCTGGCGTGGGTCGCGGTATTTCTACTGCTGCCGTATCTGCTGATGTTCTGTTACAGCTTCTGGTCAGTTTCGCCGGCGCAGACAATCGTGCACAGCTGGAATCTCGACAACTATAAAGAGCTGTTCGAAAAGCCCGTCTACTGGCAGACGCTGCTGCGCTCCATGTGGATTGCCGCCCGCGTTATGGCATTCTCCCTCTTGCTGGGATATCCGCTGGCATATTTCTTATCGTTCTACGCCGGTCGGCGGAAAGATTTGTTCTATCAGATGGTGATTATTCCTCTGTGGGTCAGCTATCTGGTGCGGGCCTACGCGTGGAAGACGATTCTCGGTTCCGACGGCGTGCTGAACACGTCGTTGCAATATCTACATCTGACTCGCCATCCTCTCGATTTTCTTTTATACAGCCCGTTCGCGGTTGTGCTTACATTGACGCACATCTATACGCCATTCGCCTTTCTGCCGATCTACGCCGCCCTCGAGCACATTCCCCGGAATCTGGTTGAGGCCTCGCATGATCTCGGCGCAACTCCGGCACAAACTTTCTGGAAAGTGATTTTCCCGCTATCGATCCCGGGCGTCGTAGCCGGCGCGACCTTCGCTTTCGTCCTGAGCCTGGGCGACTTTCTCGCGCCGTTGCTTCTCGGCGGGCCGAGCGGCATCATGATCTCGAATATCGTCGTCAGCTTGTTTGGCGCCGCTTACAACTGGCCGCTGGGGGCGGCAATTTCCCTGGGCATGCTGGTTCTTGTGGTAAGCCTGCTGTTTCTCTCCGAGAAGCTGGAAAAGAAATGGAGTTTCTCCTGAGCGCCGGCACTTCCAATCCGCGCTCGAACTGGCTGCTGGCGCACGCTGCCGCGGTGTTCGCGTTTCTTTACCTGCCCATCGCCGTCCTTATTCTTTATTCGTTTAATAAAGAAGGCGTCGGCGGATTCCCTCCGCATCACCTCACTCTCGACTGGTACCGCATTCTGTTTGCGGATGAGCCCATCTGGGATTCAGTGTTCAACAGCCTGAAAGTCGCCTTCGCCGCGATGCTCATCGCCCTGACCTTCGGCATCCCCGCAGCATTGGCGCTCGATCGCGCGCAGTTCCCAGGCAAAGCGCTCTTCCGGCGACTGGTTCTTCTGCCGCTGATTCTGCCGGGCATCATCACCGGCCTCTCCCTACTCATGCTCTTCAACCTCGCGGGAAAACATCTCGATCTCTCGACTATCATCCTCGGTCATGGCACCGCGCTGATCTCCGTCGCGACGACTGAAGTATTCGCAGGTCTGCAAAAATTAGATCGCCGCCAAGAAGAAGCCTCGCTCGATCTGGGCGCAAACTATTGGCAGACCTTCTGGCGCATCACAGTACCGAATTTGAAGCTGTCGATTATCGGCGCAGCGTTGCTCATCTTCACGCTATCGATGGATGAAATTGCTGTCAGCTTTTTTCTCATCGGGCGCGACAACACGCTGCCGCTCGAAATCTGGGGACGCCTGCGGCGCGGGATCACGCCCGAGATCAACGCCGTCTCCACCATCATCTTTCTTTTTTCACTAATAACGATTGTGTTCTGGTACCGGCTGCGCGTCCGCGGAGAAGCCGGCGCAGAACTCAGAGTAGAGGTTGCCGAGGCAACCGAAGGGGGACTGAAGTGAGCGCGAATCGCAGAGACTTCATCAAGTTTGTCGTGGCAGGCGCCGTAACCGCAGGCTGTCCAGTCGATATTTCCTTGCTGCAGGCACAAAGCAACGACGGGCATCGCGACGCGATCCTCAACAGTGAAGAAAACAAAATCTGCCACGAAGTACGCGACGGCAAAGTCTTCTCCCGGCCGCCGGCCTCGGCGAAACACGATGTCGTAATCGTCGGCGGGGGCGTCAGCGGGCTGACCGCCGCCTATCGACTCCAGCATCGCAACGCGCTCCTGCTCGAAAAAGAACCGCATTGGGGCGGCAACGCTTACGTCATGGAATACGATGGTAGCGTGTACGCCACCGGCTCCGCCTTTCTGGAGGCGAAGTCGGAAGCCTTTCAGTTCGCCAAAGAAATCGGTCTCGACCCGCTGCCGGTAAATTCCCCCGACGGCAGCATCATCAACGGCGAGTACGTCCCCGACACTTGGGGCGACGGACTGAACAAACTTCCCTACCCTCCCATCGTGAAAGACAGTTTCAAAAAGTTCAAAAAAGAAATGATGAATATCGATTTGGAAAGGCGCGGACAGGAACTCTTCACCGTTCCCTTTTCCAGTTTCATGGGCGTCTACGCCGCCGAGGTCAAGCTCTGGTGGGACACATTCGGCCCATCGAACTGGGGCGCGACCAGCAACGATACCGCCGCAACCATGGGCATCGAGGCATTGCAATATGCGGTGTTGTCGAGCCGCTCCGACAATCGCTACACCTTTCCGGGAGGCCTGGGAGCGATCACAAAAAAGCTCGCAGAGACTTTACAGCCGATTTACGGCGAGCGCATGCAAACCAACGCAACCATCGTAGCCGTCGTTCCCGGCAAAGAAGATGTGCAGGTCACCTACATGCTCGGCGGCGAATTGAAAACGGTGAGCGCGAAAACCGTGATCATGGCCACGCCCAAGTTCATCACGCGCCGCCTCGTCGAAGGACTTCCGGAAAAGCAAAGCAACGCCATGAAGGCAATGCGCTACGCGCCGTATTGCGTGGTCAATCTGATTTACAACGGGGCCGTCTTCAATCGCGGATACGACAACTGGTGCCCGGGCAATACCTTCACCGATTTTATTGTCGCGGATTGGGTCATTCGCAAAAAATCAGGCTACAAGCAGAAGCACAACATTCTAAGTTGCTACACTCCGCTCCGCGAGCAGGAGCGAGCACGCCTCCTGACCGAAGACGGCGCCAAAGAAATCGCCGCCGACGTGTTGCGTGATTTCCAGAAATTGACGCCGGAGACGAACGGCATCAATCCCGTCGAAGTCCACATCTACCGGCGCGGCCATCCGATGTATATGTCGACGCCCGGAACGTACACGCAGTTGCAGCCGCTGGTGCGGCAGCCGATGGATCGCATCTTCTTCGCCAACACAGATTCCGAGGGCCCGGAGTCGACCACGAATGAAGCGATCAAAGCCGCGCGTAGAGCGGTGCGACAGGCGGAAGCCCGGCTCGCGGGAACGCCGGCGTGAGCGAAAATCATTGAAGCGAAGGCAAACCCTCAAGGATCTCATAGTAAACCGGCTCATCGCGCAAGCCAGACTGCATCACTGTTGATTCCCCCACAATCTACGCACTTTAGCCCTCGCATAGTAAAGTGGTAGTACGCATAAATTGAGGAAGGATTCCTTTTGACCACAAGCATCCGCAACATCGCCATCATCGCGCACGTCGACCACGGCAAGACCACGCTGGTCGACGCCATGCTGAACCAGAGCGGCACGTTTCGCTCGAACGAGCACCACGTCGAGCGCGTGATGGATTCCAACGAACTCGAGCGCGAGCGCGGCATCACGATTCTCGCCAAGAACACCGCGATTTTTTATCACGACGTAAAGATCAACATCGTCGACACGCCCGGCCACAGCGACTTCGGCGGCGAGGTTGAGCGCGCGCTGAAAATGGTCGATGGCGTCATGCTGCTGGTTGATGCCAGCGAAGGTCCGCTGCCGCAGACGCGTTACGTTTTAGGTAAGGCGTTGGAAGCCAAGCTGCCGCCGATCGTCGTCATCAACAAGATCGACCGCGCCGACGCCCGCCCGCAGGAAGTGCTGAACGAAATCTACGATCTCTTCATCGATCTCGACGCCAAAGAAGATCAGCTCGACTTCCCCGTTCTCTACACCAACGCCAAAATCGGCACCGCGGCCACCGACATCAAAGGCGGCGGCGAAGATCTGCGTCCGCTCTTCGATGCGATTTTGAAAACGACTCCGCCGCCCAAAGGCGACGCCTCCGGGCCGTTGCAGATTCTTGTTGCTAATCTCGACTACAGCGACTACCTCGGTCGCCTCGCGATCGCGCGCGTCTTTAACGGCAAAATGTTCACCGGAGAAGAAGTCGCCATCGCCAAACTCGACGGCTCGTTCCAGAAAACGAAGATTACGAAGTTATTTTCCTTCTCCGGCCTGAAGCGTACTGACAGCACAGAAACTGAGTTGGGAGATATCATCGCCGTCGCCGGCGTCGAAGGCATCACCATCGGCGAGACGATTACCGACGCGGAAAATCCCGCGCCGCTGCCCCACATTGCCATCGATGAACCCACGATCGCGATGCTCTTCACCATCAACACGTCGCCCTTCGCCGGCAAAGAAGGCCAGTACGTCACATCGCGAAATTTACGCGAGCGGCTCGAGAAAGAGTTGCTCACCAACGTCTCCCTTCGCGTGGAAGACACCGGAACGACTGACTCGTTCAAAGTCCTCGGGCGCGGCGAACTGCAGCTTTCCATTCTCATCGAGATGATGCGCCGCGAAGGTTACGAGCTGATGGTGGGCAAGCCCGAAATCGTCACCAAGCGAATCGACGGCAAGCTGATGGAACCGGTCGAGCATCTCACCATCGACGTTCCCGAAGATTTTGTCGGCGTCGTCATGGAGCAACTGGGCTCGCGCAAGGGCGAAGTCACCAACATGCACAATCACGGCTACGGACGCGTGCGCATCGAATTTCGCGTACCCAGCCGCGGCCTCATCGGATTGCGCAGCCAGTTGCTCACCGACACGCGCGGCACCATCGTGATGAATTCGCTCTTCGACGGATACACCGAATGGCAGGGCGACATTCCGCATCGCCTCACGGGCGCGCTCATCGCCGATCGGGGCGGAGTTTCCACGGCCTACGCGCTCTGGGGATTGCAGGAGCGCGGCGAGCTTTTCGTAGGCCCTGGCATCGATCTCTATGAGGGAATGATCGTCGGCGAAAATGCGAAAGATACCGACCTCGACGTGAATGCCGTCCGCGAAAAGAAATTGACGAACATGCGCGCCTCCACCGCTGACGAAGCCATCCGCCTCGTTCCCTTCAAGCCGCTGAATCTGGAGCAAGCCATCGAATTCATTACTGATGACGAATTCGTAGAAGTCACGCCGAAATCGCTGCGGCTGCGCAAGAAAACTCTGCAGGCCAACAAGCGCAAGAAACATCAACTGGCGGCTGTGGAAGAGTAGTGAAACGCCGCACATCGCGCAAAAACGCAACTGCAAAAAAAGCCAGCCCCAATTCTGCGTTGCGCATGTTCCTAATCCCTTGCAGCTGCGGCCTGACCTTCGCCGTGGCTCCCGATTTCGATCGGCGCGGAACAGCGTGGAGCCGCTACATGCCGTGCCCTCGGTGCGGCAAGCGCCACGATCCCAAAAACCGCCTGCTGCAAATGGGCTTTCACCGCGAAGGCTACTGGAAAGTTGACGAGTGCTGACGCCACTCTAGTTGAGTAGCCCCCTTACCTCAAAATCGCTAGTAGTGCAGTTTGAGTCTAGCTTCGATTCGGCGTCATCCTGAGCGGAGCCGTTTTTCAGGCGCAGCGAAGGATCTCCGACTGCACTAACCGAGCGCGTAAGCCAAACTGCCCCACTACCCCAATTCCGATTTGACAAGCGCTTTTCCCCAAACCTGCTATACTTTCGCCGCATTTGACTGTTCGCCGGCTCCGGTTTCGATTTTCAGGAATGCTCACCCTTTCCTGCCAAGTCCGCCGCAATGAGCTTGCACTCTCGACAGCTCAAAGCAGAGGAATACGCGTGAAGAATATTTTTGTGGGGAATCTGAGCTTCAACACCGGTGAAGATGAGCTTCGTCAGGCTTTTGAAGCGTACGGACAGGTTGATCGGGTCAGCATCATGACCGACCGCGACACGGGGCGCTCTCGCGGATTCGGTTTCGTCGAAATGGCCAGCAACGAAGATGGAGATAAGGCCATCACGGCCCTGAACGGTTCGCAGGTCGGCGGCCGCACCATCAACGTCAACGAAGCGCGCCCGAAGACCGAGCGCGGCGGTGGCGGAGGCGGCGGGTACGGTGGAGGCGGTGGTGGTGGACGCGATCGCGGAGGCCGCGGCGGCGGTGGTGGACGGGATCGCGGTGATCGCGGTGGCCATGGCGGCGGTGGCGGCGGGCGCGACCGCTGGTAAGTTTTTCTTTCACCCGCAGGTTTCCCAACCAATGGGCAGCGGTGCAGTTTGAGTCTAAACCTCAAAATCTCTGTTGGCGTCATCCTGAACGGAGCCGTTCTTCAGGCGAAGTGAAGGATCTCCCGCTCACCCGGCCGAGCGCGCGAGCCCAACTGCACCGCTCCCGGGATTCTTGCGGCCTGCCATCCCGGATTGAAGCCAACACAATCCGCGCTAAGCGGCTTGTATAATGGTTGCGTGCGCCCGTAGCTCAGCTGGATAGAGCGGTTGCCTCCGGAGCAACAGGCCGGGAGTTCGAATCTCTCCGGGCGCACCATATTTTTTCTTCCTTTCGCGCACAAGTCCGTATCCGCTTAAACACTTCGCTGAAAATTCACAAGATCGCAATCAATCCCGCATGACCTACGACGCTCTTCTGATTGTCTCGTTCGGCGGCCCGGAATCGCGCGAAGAAGTAATTCCCTTCCTGGAAAATGTTCTGCGCGGAAGAAACGTCCCGCGCGAACGGATGCTCACCGTCGCCGAACACTACTACCACTTCGAAGGCAAGAGCCCAATCAATCAGCAGACTCGCGAACTCATTGCCGCAGTCGAGCGCGAACTCTCCGCACACGGCCCGCAACTGCCCGTCTATTGGGGAAATCGCAACTGGCATCCGATGCTCGCCGATACGTTGCGCCAGATGAAGAAAGACGGCGTTCGCCGCGCGCTCGCCTTTGTGACATCCGCTTACAGCTCTTATTCCGGATGCAGGCAGTATCGCGAAAACATCGCCAGCGCACAGCGCGAAGTAGGCGCCGGCGCGCCAGAGGTCGACAAGCTGCGCGTATTTTTCAACCACCCCGGATTTATTGAAGCTAACGTGGATCGCTTGCGCGACGCGCTCGATCAGATTCCGCTTCATTTCCGCGAAAACGTTCAGGTCGTCTACACCGCACACAGCATTCCACTTTCCATGGCGAATACCAGCGACTACGTTCGCCAATTGGAAGAAGTGCAAAAGCTGATTTCAGAACGGCTCGGCATCTCGAATCATGCGCTGGTCTATCAGAGCCGCAGCGGCGCACCCGGACAGCCCTGGCTTGGGCCCGATATTCTCGATCATCTGCGCGAGGTAAAAGAGCGCGGGCTGGCGAGCGCGGTCGCCATTGCGCCCATCGGCTTCATCTCCGATCACATGGAAGTTTTGTACGACCTCGACGTGGAAGCACGTCGGCTCTGCGATTCGCTGGAATTACCGATGGCGCGTGCGAAGACTGCAGGCGTTCATCCCAAATTCGTCGTCATGATTCGCGAATTGATTTTGGAACGCATGGATCCGAATGTAGAAAAACGAGCGCTAGGGTCGCTCGGCCTGCGGCAGGATGTGTGTCCCGAGAATTGTTGCCCCGCGCCGCAACGCACTACGTAGTTTTAGTTAGATACGACAGGAACGCCGACGGGTTCGTAGTCGGTGGCTTTGGGCTTGCCTTCGACCAGATGCATGGTATCGAGGATGGTCTGAATCACCGGAGCGTTGCCGACCGCGGTATTGACCATGAGATGGTAAAGCGAGCGCGTAGGCCAGTCGGCATTGAAATAGTGTTTGATATACGCGGCGCGCTCGCGATCGATGGAGTCCACCATCTCTTCGGCTTCGTGCTGGGAATGCCCTTCGGCCATGGTGCGGCGAATTTTCTCACTGCGCGGAGCATAAAGAAAAACGTGGTAAGCCTCGGCGTGCTCGCGCAGAAAATACGGACCACCACGCCCAACAATCACCGCATTCCCCTCGCGCGCGACGTGGTTCATGATCTCCTGCATCATCGACATCATGCGGTCGGTATCGAAAATCTGAGTGCCTAAAGCCGCGCTGCGTTCGTAGCTGCCGCGCCAGAAAGTTTTCGCGAGGCGATGCAGACGGCTATCCATGCGTTCATCGCAGCGTTTTACGGCGGAAGGGTCGACATTCGCGATGCGGGCGATTTCTTCGGTGAGCAGATGGTCCCAGAGTTTCCAGCCTAAAGTCTGGGCGAGTTGCGAAGCGATGTGGGGAGCACCGCAACCAAACTCGCGCTCGATGGTAATCACGCGGAACATGATGAGGGCGGCGTTCGGACATCTCCTTACTTAATTCGGATGCCGAAAACCGTGCCCTAGTGTACTGCGATTCCGCCGCCCGGTTTGGTTTTTTTCACGAGAAACGCCATCGGGACCATGACCAGGATCGCGACACCCAAGAACCAGAAACAGTCCATGTAAGAGAGCATCGAGGCCTGACGCGCAATCGTCGCCTGAATCAACGCCCACGGAACGGGCGACGACGGACCGCCTCCATGGGACTGAACCATCTGGTTTAAGCCTTGCAACCGCGACTGCAACGCAGCGTTCGATGAGCTGAGGTTACTCGACAAATTGACCAAGTGAAGCTGGGAGCGGCGGTCGAGCATGGTGGTTACAACGGAAATACCGACACTTCCCCCCATGTTGCGAGCCAGATTCATCAGTCCGGAGGCAGCATTATTCTTTTCTCGCGGCAGAAAGGCGTAAGCCGCCGTATTGATCGGGACGAATAAAAAAGCCATGCCTACCGCTTGAAATACGCGAGCACGAGCTACGGTGCCGAAGTCAATATCCAAATCGAAATTGGTCATGTAGAACAATGAGCACGAAAGAACGATCAGTCCGAAAAGCAAGAGCCAGCGCGGAGTGTAGCGCGACAGCAAAAACCCGACCAACGGCAGCAGCAGCATGATGGTGAATCCACCCGGCATGAGCGCAAGGCCGGATCGCTGCGCGGTATAGCCGAGCATGGTCTGCATGAACAGAGGCAATAGCAGAGTGCTGCCGAGCAAGGCGAAGCCCAGCATGAACATCAGCAGATTTGAGATGGCGAAGGTGCGGTCGCGGAATAGATGGAGATCGATGATGGGATCTTTATGCTTCCACTCCCAAATAATTACGAAGATGATTGCCGCGGTCGCGATCAAGGCGAGTGTGCGGATGAAATCGGATTCAAACCAGTCGTCGCGCTGTCCCTTGTCGAGGACAATTTGCAGCGCGCCAAGGCCGAGCGCCACGAAGCTGAGTCCAACGTAGTCGATGTGGGTCTCGGCCAGCTTGCGGCGGCGGAAATAGGGAGGGTCCTGAACCAGCCGTGAGGTCAGCAGGATTGAAATGATGCCGACCGGAATGTTGATGAAGAAAATCCAACGCCAACTGAAGTTATCGGTGATCCATCCCCCGAGCGTTGGGCCAATAGCAGGCGCGGTGACCACGGCGATTCCATAAACGGCGAATGCCATACCGCGCTTGGCTGGAGGAAACGTATCGGCGAGGATGGCTTGCTCGCTGGGTTGCAATCCGCCGCCGCCCGCACCTTGCAAAATGCGGCAAATGATTAACGTGGCCAGATTGGGCGCAAGTCCACACATGAACGAACTGATGGTGAACAACGCCACGCAACCCATGTAGAAATTCTTGCGGCCGATGATGGAAGAGAGCCAACCGCTAAGAGGAAGAACGATTGCGTTCGAGACCAGATACGACGTGAGCACCCAGGTGCTCTCGTCCTGGCCAGCAGAAAGGCTGCCGGCGATGTGCGGCAGAGCGACGTTAGCGATGGAGGTGTCGAGCACTTCCATAAACGTCGCCAGCGTCACCGTGACGGCGATGATCCACGGATTGACCGCGGGACGCCATTCGGCGTGATCGAAGGTGGCTGTGGCCGCACTCATCTTTCTTTTTTCTGTCCTTAGTTTGCGGTTCTCAGTCGCTTACTGTTCAAGCCGGGCGTTTATTGCTCAAGCCGGACCTTCGGCGTCACCGACATGCCGGGACGCAGGTAGTGATCCTTGTTGGAATCGGGATCGAGAACGATTTTCACCGGAACGCGCTGCACCACTTTCACATAGTTTCCCGTCGCGTTTTCGGGCGGAAGCAGGCTGAATCGCGCTCCGCTGGCGCCGGCAAAGCTGTTCACTTTGCCGTGATAGGTCTTGCCGTTCGCATCCACTTCAATATCAACCGGCTGATTGATCTTCATTTTGCGCAACTGCGTTTCCTTGAAGTTGGCCGTGATCCAGATGTCGTCGAGATTAATCACTTTCATCAACTCCTGTCCGGGAGCGACGTTCTGGCCAACTTCAACGGTGCGATTACTGACGATGCCATTCACGGGGGCAATGATTTTGGTGTACTGCAGATTCAATTCCGCCTGATCGAGGTCCGCTTTCTTGCGCTGTGCTTCGGCGAGCGCTGACGTCGCCTTCGCCCGCGTAACCTGCATCTGCTTCGGCGCCGTGTTGGCGTAGGTCAGGTTGGCCTGCGACTGTACCAGTTTGCCCTCGGCCTGCGTGACTTCCTGCTGGGCGGCGTCCGCACTGGCTCGCGCGCCTTCCACGTTTGCAGCGCTGGCCTTGGCCGAAGCAATGGCCTGATCGTATTGCTGCTGCGAAATCTCCTGCTTTTCGACCAGTTGTTTGTAGCGCACCAGATCATTCTGCGCCTTGACGTTGTTAGCTTCTGCTTCCTGCAACTGCGCCTTGGCAGCTTCAAACTGTTGTTTCGCCGCCTGAATTCCGGCACGCGCGCTCTTCACATCCGCTTCGGTGGCCGAGACCTGGCTGGTGGTATTGACGTCGGTAATTGGAACACTCACTCCTGCGGCAAGCGCGGCAGCTTGCGCATCTTCGAAATCCGCCTTGGCGCGCTCATACGCTACCTGATAGTCGGCGGGATCGATTTCGACCAACACGGTGCCGGCCTGCACGTACTGATTGTCATCGACATTGAGCTTGGTGACGTGGCCGGTAATGCGAGCGCTGACGGAGTTGATGTGGCCGTCAACCTGTGCATCATCGGTGTCCTCGTAGCTGGCAAGATAGCGGTAGACGAACAATCCAACGATCAGCAGCACGATGGCGCCGACGGCCAGGCCGATGCGGAAGCCGGCGGTATTGGTACGCGAAGGCCGCGTGTGCAGATCGCGCTCGGTGGACGGCAAGGGCTTTGCCGCCGGTTCCGGAGCGTTGGTTTGCGGAGGTGTAGCTTGTGCGGTTTCGGGCATGGGCTATTGATTGCCTTTCAAAAATCGTTTCACGCCATCTTCGGCATCGCCGATGGCATGGGCGAGTTCAACCTTCGCCAGATTATGAGCGTAAAGACTTTGAATATAGCTTTCGTGGGCGCTGGCTACCGACTCCTGCGCCTGCACGACTTCGAGATTGTCGGCGATTCCAGCCGTAAAGCGGTCTTGCGACTGGGTGAGCGCCTGCTCGGCCAGGTCTACTGAACTGCGCGCAACTTCGACCTGCTCGGCTGCGGCGTTCAGATCAAGCAGCGCGGTGCGCACTTCGTAGTCGATCCGCCCGCGGAGATCGCCGAGTTGCGAACGCACCTGCTTGAGTTGCGCATCCGCCTCGAGCACGTCGCTATGAACTTTATTTCCGGCAAAAATCGGAATGTTCAGGCCGCCATTCACCTGCCATGTGCCATTGGATTGGCTGGGCGTAACGCCAATGTCGCCAAGGTTCGCGGCGAAATCAAGCGTCGGGAGATGGCCAGCGGAGGCGGAACGGCGCATGAGTTCGGCGGCACGTACCTGAGTGAGCGCAGCCTGATAGTCGGAGCGCGACTGATACGCCTTTTGCAGGTAGGCATCGAGCGGAAGTGGAGTCAGCGACTGATATGGCGCCTTTTCGGTGAGTACGAACTCCTGTCCCAGAGCCAGACCGATGACGCGGGCGACGGTCAGTCTGTATTTCGCCAGGTCATTCCGAGCCACGATGAGCTGCTGCTTGCGGCTTTGCAACTCGACTTGCGCCCGGAGGCTGTCGATGGCGGGAATCACGCCGGCTTTTTGCTGGTCAGTGGCTTTGTCGGAAAGCGCCTGAGCGCTGGTGACCTGGGCCTCGGCGGTCTCTACGCGGGCGGCAGCGGCAATGGCCTGGAGGTAAGCATTTCCCACGGCGAGGACCACCGTCTCACGCGCATCTTTATAGGTGTACTGGGCAGCCTTCACGGATTGCGACGAAGCCCGAGCTTTTTCCAGGTCGTGGTAATTGAAAACAGACTGGCTTAGCGAAGCCCGCATATCGAAGTAGTTGAAGGCTGGGGTCACGCGTGGAAACGTGTTCGCGTTGCTTCCCGGCGCGAAGAGCGGAAGGAGTTTGGTGAAACCCAGCGCCGCCAGACTTTCGTTCTGCGCATTTTCCTGAACGCGCGCGCTGATGTTCGGCAGCAGATCGCTCAGCGCTTTCCAGCGCTCGCCGCGGGCGGTTTCATTCTGGTCGGAGGCCAAAAGGAGCCCCAGGTTGTTGCGCAGGCCGCGATCGATCGCCTCTTTGAAGTCAATTTGCAGAACTTCCGCAGTGGGTTTCGCCTCGGGCGCGCTGCCTAGAAATGGATTGGGAGGGCCGGGGAGGGCGGGCTCGACCGAGGAGGAGGGAGCCGAAGTCGAACTCTGGCCGTGCAAATGGGCAGCAGCCAGCAGGACCGCGATGAGACAGGGGAACAAAAATCTGTAAGCTTTCAATGAGCACCGCATCCTTGGATGATGAAGCTGACGCCCCAGCAAAAAACGAAGGGAATTTTGGGCGCCGACTCGCCTTAATAGCATAACTAGGAAAATTGGATTCGTTTCAAGCATTCTGCGATGCAACTTGTTAAGTGGTTTGGAATGTTTGGCATCTGGAAGGCCAATAACTTCGGTGCATTGCCGGTTTCCTTTGTGCTCGCTAATCTGAATTTGCCAGAGAACCTCAGATGATCCGGAAAGCCTGCACGATCGCTCTCGTTTTTATCGCCGTCACCTCGATGATGGCGCAACCCGCGCCTCAAAATGCGAATGGAGGGCGAAAGGTCGCGGTGCGAGTGGCGCCAACGTATCCCGAACTTGCCAAGCGGATGCACCTGCAAGGCGTCGTCAAAATTGAGGCTGTGGTGCGGCCGAATGGCAGCGTCAAATCGACGCGAGTCCTGGGCGGAAACCCGGTTCTGACGGACGCGGCAGTGGAAGCAGTGACGAAGTGGAAGTTCGAAGCAGGGCCCGACGAGACGAGCGAGGTCGTACAGCTCACGTTCACGCCGCAATAAGGGCGCAATTTTGAATTCCGGGTGCCCAAAATTTTGAAATCTTTCGATTTTTAATCCGATGAATTGTGACTTAGGTCATCTTGAAGCCTAGTGACTTAGGGTTCAACCTGAATAAGCCCATACTTTTAGCACCGGATTTTCACCACGGAAGACTTTTGCCCTCATGAGTACTGCAACAGGAACGGACTGGACTCAGATATTGGCGGACCCTGATCTGGTACGCCAGGTCGGAAAACTGCTGCAGGCCTATCGCGAAGCTCCGGCGGAGAAGCGCGAAGAGGCGCTGCTTACGGCGATGCGCGAGATCAAGGCCGGGGCGGCGGGACTTGGGGCATCCGGGCCATCGGCTACGACTCCGCAGCCAGAACCACAGGCGGTTCCTACTCCGGCTTCGGCCACGCCTCCGTTTGAGCCGGATCTATTTGGTCCAAGCTTTGGCAGCGACCGGCGGCGTCATCCGCGGATTAAATGTTTTGTCGCGGTGGAACTACGGGTTGACGATGTTCCGACTCCGGTTTGGGGAAATCTTTCCAATACGAGCGCTGGCGGCTGTCTGGTGGAAACCGCGAAGCCGGTGAAGCCGGGAGCGAAAGTCGAAATCGCCCTCTGGGTGCCGAACGGAAAAATCTGGATCAAAGGCTTCGCATTGAACGGAATCGTGACGCGAAGTGGACCAGGGACGGGAGTTCGGGTTCGATTCGACGGTATGCCTCCGGCTGAACGCGACTGCCTGCGCCAGTTTTTGAAATTTGTGCAGGATACGACTCGCGCCTCCCAAAGCGAAAGCAGCTATCTGCAACTCCTGAAATAGAAGATCTTTTCAATTCTGCCGATTCCTCGGTAGAACTCAATTTTCACATCAAGTTCAATTTTCACATCGGGTCAATCCACGCGTGCGTGGAAATTGATACACTTTCTTGCGTATTGATTCACTTCCATTGAACCCTTTGAATGTAAGGGAACTCTAACTAATAAACGGCGAAGAGATCTGCTTTGTAGAGAATCTTTGGCTGGAGGAGCACGGATCGTATGGTAGCCAGTGAACAGGTTTTGGTAACGGGAAAGCAGCTAGACGAGCTTTGTATCAACACGATTCGAACTCTGGCCATCGATGCCGTGCAGCAGGCAAATTCAGGGCATCCGGGCGCGCCCATGGGGCTGGCGCCGGTCACTTATTCGCTCTGGCAGAGCTTCCTTCGCTACGATCCCGCCGACCCGACGTGGCTTAATCGCGACCGCTTCGTATTGTCGAATGGCCATGCGTCCATGCTGCTCTACGCCATGTTGTATCTGGCGGAAGTGCGGCAGGTCGATAAGGACGGCAATGTAACGAAGGATCTCGCGGTTCCGATGGAGGAGATCAAGCGCTTCCGCCAATTGGGGAGCCGAACGCCGGGACATCCCGAGTCGCACCTGACTTCTGGCGTGGAGACGACTACCGGGCCACTGGGCCAGGGTGTGGGAAACAGCGTAGGCATGGCCATCGCGAGCCAGTGGCTGGCGGCGAATTACAACAAGCCCGGCCTCGAAATTTTCGACTACAACATTTATGCGATGTGCAGCGATGGCGACCTGATGGAAGGCATTGGCGGCGAAGCGGCTTCGCTGGCCGGACATCTGAAGCTGTCGAATCTCTGCTGGATGTACGACCATAACAACATCACGCTGGATGGTCCGGCGTCGTGGTCGTTCAGCGAAGACGTGGCCACGCGGTTCATGGGATACGGCTGGAATGTGACCCGGGTTACAGATGCGAATGACCTGGAAATGCTGGCGCGGGCGTATCAGGTGTTCCTCGACACGAAAGACCGGCCGACACTGATTATTGTTGATAGCCATATCGGATATGGCTCTCCGCACAAGCAGGACACGAACGCTGCGCACGGCGAGCCTTTGGGCGAAGAAGAAGTTAAGCTGGTGAAGAAGTTCTACGGCTGGCCGGAAGATGCGAAATTCCTGGTCCCGGATGGGGTACGGGAGAATTTCCGCAACGGTATCGGCAAGCGTGGACGCGATCTGCATGCCGAGTGGTCGAAGAAATTTGCCGACTATTCTGCGAAGTTCCCCGAGTTGGCGAAGCAACTGGATCAGATGCGGCATCGTGAACTACCCGCCGGGTGGGATAACAATCTGCCGACGTTCCCGGCTGATCCCAAGGGTGTCGCGACCCGCGAGAGCGGCGGAAAAGTACTGAATGCGTTGGCGCAGAACATTCCTTGGCTGATCGGCGGCTCGGCTGATCTGGCGACCTCGAACAAAACCGCTCTGAAATTCGACGGGGCAGGCGACTTTAAAGTTGGCAACTACGGCGGACGCAACCTGCACTTCGGGGTGCGGGAGCACGTGATGGGCGCCAGCGTCAACGGGCTGATCGTCTCTGGAATTCGTGCCTTCGGCGCGACGTTCTTTAATTTCAGCGATTACATGCGGGCCAGCATCCGGCTGGCGGCGCTGATGGAAATTCCTTCGATCTTCATCTACACGCACGATTCGATTGGCGTCGGCGAAGATGGTCCCACGCATCAGCCGATCGAGCAACTGGCGTCGCTGCGGGCGATGCCGAACCTGATCGTGCTGCGTCCGGGCGATGCGAATGAAGTGGTCGAGGCCTGGAAGATCATTGCTCAGTTGAAACACTCGCCGGCCGCGCTGGTGCTGACGCGGCAGAACCTTCCCACGCTGGATCGCACAAAGTATGCGGCGGCTTCGGGCGTGGCCAAGGGTGCGTATGTGCTGGCTGACGCGACGGACGGAAAGCCGGAAGTCATCCTGATTGGCACCGGAAGTGAGTTGTCGCTTTGCGTGGACGCGTACGAAAAGTTGAAAGCGGAAGGCGTCAAGGGACGCGTGGTCAGCATGCCTTCGCATGCAATTTTTGAGCAGCAGGATGCAGCTTACAAGGATAGTGTCCTGCCGCCGAATGTCACCGCGCGTGTGTCGGTGGAAATGGCGTCTACGTTCGGTTGGGGACAATATGTTGGGATCAAAGGACGCAGCGTAGGCATGCACAGCTTTGGTGCGTCGGCGCCGCTGAAAGATTTACTGAAGTACTTCGGCTTCACGGTCGAGGCCGTGATCGCCGCGGCGCGGGCAACGATGGCCCAGAAGTAAGAAGAGGTTTTGAACGAGGATTTTGTGGCAGGAATGTACAGGAGAGAATTATGAATCCGACAGGTGTTCTGGAAAATTCGAAGGCGACAAAAAATCCGCTGAAGGAATTATTGACCTACGGCCAGTCGATGTGGCTCGACTATATCCGGCGCGACCTTTTCACGACCGGCAAACTGAAGCAGATGATTGCGGATGACGGCCTGCGCGGCATGACCTCGAATCCGTCGATCTTTGAGAAGGCGATCGCCGACAGCTCGCTCTATGACGACATTCTGAAGACGCTCTCATCGCGCAGCGATCTGGATGCGACCGGCAAATACGAACAGATTGCGATTCGAGACATACAGGACGCGGCTGACACGTTGCGCCCGGTCTACGACGAATCGAACTTTCGCGACGGCTACGTGAGCCTGGAAGTTTCGCCGTATCTCGCGCGCAAAACCAAAGAGACGATCGCGGAAGCGCAACGCCTGTGGAAGGCGGTAAAGCGCGACAACGTGATGATCAAGGTGCCGGGCACGGCCGAGGGCATTCCGGCGATCCGGCAACTGATTGGCGAAGGCATCAACATCAACGTGACGCTGCTGTTCGCACAGGAAGTTTACGAAAAAGTCGCCGACGCTTATGTGGCCGGCCTGGAAGATCTGGCGGCGCAGGGCGGCAACCTGAAAAAGATGGCGAGCGTGGCTAGCTTCTTCATCAGCCGCATCGACACGCTGATCGATTCAATGTTGAACGACAAGCTCAAAACTGCGTCGGATGAATCGCAAAAGGCGCTTCTCAACAGCCTGCTGGGCAAGGTTGCCATCGCCAACGGCAAGCTGACGTATCAGGCTTACGAACGCATCTTCAGCGGGCCGCGCTGGCAGGCGCTTGCCAACAAGGGTGCACAGACACAGCGCGTCCTCTGGGCGAGCACGAGCACGAAGAATCCAAATTATCGCGACGTGATTTACGTGGAAGAGCTCATCGGCAAAGATACGGTAAACACCATGCCTCCGGCGACCGTCGATGCCTTTCGCGATCACGGCAAGCTACGCAATGCGCTGACCGAAGATGTAGCCGGCGCAAAGAAAGTCATGGACGATCTGGCACGCGCCGGCGTCTCGATGAAAGAAGTCACCGACAAGCTGACAAATGACGGCGTGAAGCTGTTCGCCGATGCATTCGACAAGCTATTGGCCGCGGTGGCGAAAAGCACGCAGCAAAAGGCGTAGTTCTGAAAGGAAGCGAGATCGTAAGCGCCATCAAGACTTCCCTGCCGGAATAGTTTCTTCTCGGCGAGGCCGAGAGCCTCGCCGATAGGCGGCGGGACGCCGGCGCTTCCGTATCGACGTTCTACTTAGAGAGCGCCAATGGAGAGCAAGGCATGCAATTGGGAATGGTAGGTCTGGGGCGCATGGGCGCCAACATGACGCGGCGGCTGATGCGCGGCGGACATTCGCTGGTGGTTTCCGATCTCAGCGCAGATTCGGTAAAACAACTGTCCGGCGAAGGCGCGGCTGGATCGGCCTCGTTACAAGACCTGGTTTCGAAGCTCACGCCTCCGCGCGCCATCTGGATCATGGTGCCATCGGGCGCTCCGACGGAGCAGACGGTGCAGACGCTGGCGCAATATTTGCAGGCTGGGGACGCGATCATCGACGGCGGAAATTCTTTTTTCAAAGATGACGTGCGGCGCGCCAAGGAGCTTCAACCCAAAGGCATTCATTATCTCGACGTGGGCACCAGCGGCGGCGTGTGGGGCCTGGAGCGCGGCTACTGCATGATGATCGGTGGTCCCAAAGAAGCGGTGCAGCGGCTCGATCCGATCTTCAAAACGCTGGCACCCGGGATTGGCGACATTCCGCGCACGCCCGGCTTCGACAAGCGGGGAGGAACCGCCGAAGAGGGCTACATCCATTGCGGACCTTCCGGCGCCGGGCACTTTGTGAAGATGGTGCACAACGGCATTGAGTACGGCATTATGCAGGCGTATGCCGAAGGCTTCGATATCTTCAAGAATGCGACCAGCAAAGAATTGCCGCAAGAACATCGCTACGATTTGAATCTGCCCGACATTGCAGAAGTGTGGCGGCGTGGCAGTGTGGTCGCTTCGTGGCTCCTCGATCTGAGTGCGATGGCGCTCACCGAAAGCCCTACGCTCGCGGAGTATGAAGGATTCGTGCAGGACTCCGGCGAGGGACGCTGGACGATTCAGGCGGCGATTGAAGAAGCCGTCCCAGCGGATGTACTCACGGCTGCGCTCTATGTGCGCTTCCGTTCGCGCCAGCAACATACTTTCGCCGAAAAAATGCTTTCCGCGATGCGGCAAAAGTTTGGTGGACACGTGGAAGCCAGCGAAGGCGCGGGCGGCGCGGCGGGCGCGGGCAAAACCAAGAAATAGGATTTATCCCGGTTTTTTCAAAAACCAAATCCGCAAATATGCGGAGCGCTTAAATATTTTCACAGGAATTTAAGAGGACTTCTTTCATGGCTCAATTAGCTGAACAGCCGACAGCAGCGCCTCCGCGAGTGGGCAAGCTGGGCGATCCGTGCGTCATGGTAATTTTCGGCGCGGCGGGCGATCTGACCGGGCGTATGTTGATTCCGGCGCTCTACAACCTGGCGCGTGCGCAATTGCTCTCGCAGGATTTCGCCGTAGTCGGCGTGGCTCGCGCGCAATTGTCGGACGATGACTTCCGCAAGCGGGTTCATGACGATATCAAGGCCTACTGCGGCACCTGCACCGAAGACGCCGTGTGGGAGTCGTTCATCAAACGCTTTTACTACTTCACCGGCGATTTCACCGACAACAGCCTTTTTCCTAAGCTGAAAGACTATCTCGACAAGATCGACAAAGAGCACTCAGCGCATCAGAACTTTTTCTATTACCTCGCGACCGCGCCAAGCTTTTTCGGACCGATCGTGGAACAACTGGCTGCCAATGGACTCATGCAGCAAAGTGGGCACTGGCGCCGGGTGATTATCGAGAAGCCGTTCGGTCACGATCTGGAGTCGGCCAAGAAACTGAACCAGCAACTACTGAAGGTTGCGGAAGAGACGCAGATTTACCGCATCGATCACTATCTGGGTAAAGAAACCGTTCAGAATATTTTGGCCTTCCGCTTCGCCAACGGAATTTTCGAGCCAGTATGGAATCGCCGCTATATCGATCACATCCAGATTTCGGTAGCGGAAACTGTGGGCGTGGAAGGACGCGGCAGTTATTTCGACCATGCCGGATCCCTGCGCGATATGGTGCCGAACCACATCATGCAGCTCATTTCGCTCACGGCGATGGAGCCACCGATTTCGTTCGAAGCGAACGCCGTGCGAGACGAGCAGGCCAAGATCCTGCATGCGATTCAGCCCATCAGCGACGAAGACGTACTGAGCCGCACGGTGCGCGGGCAGTATGGCGATGGCACGGAGAATGGAAAGCGCGTGACTGCCTACCGCTCCGAGCCCGACGTTGCGCCCGATTCGCGCACGGAAACGTTCGTCGCGGTGAAGCTGCTCATCGATAACTGGCGCTGGGCCGACGTGCCTTTTTATCTGCGCACGGGGAAGCGCATGCCGGTCCGCAATACGCAGGTCGTGATACAGTTCCGGCGGGCGCCGTTCGTACTGTTCCGCGATACACCTGTGGAACATCTCATGCCAAACCAACTGGTGCTGCACATTCAGCCGGAAGAAGGCATCTCACTGCAGTTCGCGGCCAAGGTCCCTGGGCCAGTGATGCGCCTGGGCACCGTCGACATGAATTTTGAATATCAGGAATATTTCGGCAAAATGCCCTCGACCGGATATGAACGCCTGCTGCACGACTGCATGATCGGGGACCAAACTCTGTTTCAACGCGCTGACATGGTCGAGGCAGGATGGTCCGTGGTCAATCCGATGCTCGATATCTGGAAGGCTCTGCCGCCGCGTAACTTTCCGAACTACGCGTCGGGAACATGGGGACCGAAAGACGCCGACGAACTGCTGGAGCGGGATGGCCGCCGCTGGAGGAATTTCGAGAAATGATCCTGGCCGGCGATATTGGCGGCACCAACGCTCGGCTGGCCTACTTCCAACCCCAGAACGGGCATCTGAATCTGGTTTCCGAACGCGTCTATCCCAGCCGTGAGCACAGCGAGTTTGGGGAGATCGTCACCCAGTTCCTCAAAGATTCCGGAAGTCGTCCGGAAGTGGCTTGCTTTGGCATCGCCGGGCCGGTGCGCGACGGCCGCGTCGAAACTTCGAATCTGCCGTGGGTGATTGAACAATCGCGGCTGGCGAAGCAGATCAGCCTGCCTTCGACGTGGTTGATCAATGATCTTGAAGCGAGCGCCTGGGGAATTGGCGCGCTGAGCCCGGGCGACCTGGTTCCTCTCAACCGCGTCAGCGGACACGTTTCGGGGAATCAGGCAGTGATCGCCGCCGGGACTGGATTAGGGCAGGCAGGGCTCTATTGGGATGGCAGCCATCATCAAGTGTTCGCCTGTGAAGGCGGGCATTGCGACTTCGCTCCGCAGGGCGAGTTGCAGATCGACTTGTTGCGATATCTGGCCGCGCGTTTTGAGCATGTCAGTTACGAGCGTATTCTGTCCGGCCCTGGCTTGGTGAATGTTTACGATTTTCTGCGCGATCAGGGTAAAGAGAAGGAAACCCCTGAGTTCGCCGCGGAGCTGAAAAATGGCGATGCCGCGGCAGCGATTTCGCGGGCGGCCATCGACGGAACAAGTTCTCTGGCGGTGCAGGCGCTTGATCTGTTCATTGATGTATACGGTGCGGAGGCTTCGAACCTCGCGCTCAAGACCATGGCGACGGGGGGGTTGTTCCTGAGCGGAGGCATCTCGCCGAAGATTCTCTCTAAACTTCAGGGACCGAGGTTCATGCAGGCATTCGTTCACAAAGGCCGGCTGCGTCCGCTGGTTGAGTCGATTCCGGTTCAGGTGGTTACCAACGAAAAAGCTGGACTGCTGGG
>Ga0209006_10000231_pt1 | contig 57930 bp, 49 predicted proteins | sample JacPin_JW_Ref_O2_FD_188567 | JGI IMG/M metagenome (GOLD analysis project Ga0209006, IMG submission 188567) | Forest soil microbial communities from Algoma, Ontario, Canada - Jack Pine, Ontario site 1_JW_Ref_O2 (SPAdes) (version 2) | ecosystem: Environmental > Terrestrial > Soil > Boreal...
AGCCAGCCGATCGTATCTCCACGAGCGATGCGCTCGGGCGACAAGTAGAGCAGGCGGTACGTTCCTTCGCGAGCCTGTCGCATCACGCTCGATTGCTGTTGATCGCTCAGCGTGCTGTTGAGCACCCCGGCTGGAATGCCCATCTGCGCCAGTTGCGTGGCTTGATCCTGCATCAGCGCAATTAGCGGAGAAATCACCACAACAGTGCGGTCTGAAACTACGGCGGGCAATTGATAGCACAGAGACTTGCCGCCACCGGTGGGCATCACGACACAAGTGTCATGACCGGCAATCAGGCTCTTAACCACGCGCTCCTGCAGGGGACGAAACGAACTGTATCCCCAATAGCGGCGAAGCGGCGTCAGTAGGTCAGTTTCCGGAGTCATTTGGTTAAAGCCAACGAGAATTAGTATAGGGGCAAAATTGCGGGCTGACGAAAACGGAGAGCTGTAGCTGCCAAGGCGGGCTCCCGGAGCGGGAACAGGCTCGCTGGCTTACGCTTGTTCGAGATCTCGTTCCGGAGGAAAATATTTTGCGTTGCGGTAAATGCGATGAAACACCAGCCACAACGCGCCAATTACTACAAAACACAATGCACTGCCTTCGGGGCCAACCGATCCCCCTGTGATCCAATGAGGGCCACGGAATGAAGAACTGAGCAGATGGCCGGGAAACACGGTCCCACTGTCGGGCACGGAATAGAAAAATGTCTCTCCCCAATCCCACGCCGCATGGAATCCGACAGCGAACCACAAACTGCCTGTGCGACGCAAAGTAAGACAGAAAAAGAAACCGATCGCGGCCGCAGCCAGCAAACCGGGCCACTCTTCGCCCCCGTTCCAGTAATGAATTAAGCCAAAGGCAGACGAAAGCACGACCGCTGCCGGCCAAAAACCAAGACCGCGTGTAAGCGTAAATTGCGTGTAGCCGCGCAGCAGAAATTCTTCAAAGAGGCCGACCAACAAGAACATCAGCGCCCAGAACGCGGCGAATTTTGCGATTCGCGCGCCATGCAGCACAATATGGCCGAAATCGAAGGCGTGCAGTTCATACTGTGATCCGACGAGAATTGTGATTCCTGCAAATCCCCACAGAGTTCCTACCCAGAACAGTTTACCGAAGGCGTTACGCAACGGAAGTCCGTAGCTGCGCCACGGCCTCTGCTCCACTTTTGCGAGTATCAGCGACGGGATGATTGCCGCCAGCATTGACCCAAATTCCTCCAGCATCATCGAGCGCAGCTCTTCAAGTTTCCACGATTCGCTCCAAAAACCTACTAACCGCTGCAAGCCGTAGAACATCAGGAAATAAAATGCGATCCCCCAGCCCGGGCGCAAACCGCCCGCGCCCATGAAAAGCGTGTGCCCGTAAGAAGGCTGGGTGGCGGCGGCGAATGTCGGAGCGGAAGAGTGCTGTGACGAATCTTCAGCTTCGCTCTTGTCAATTTCAGTCATTTCAACCCGTTCATTTCAATCTTATTCATCAGGAGATTACCCGAAACTGGCTGCGCCGTGGTAAAACACTCGACTTGCCATAATGCGTGACTTTTTCACACGCCAGCGTTTCGGCCGTCCCCAATTTCTTGCGGGCACGCTGTTGTGCGTGTTCTTCGCGCAGGCGCTCTGGCTGGTGAATGCTCAACTTCGGGGAACTTCCGGACCGGACGAAAGCGAGGCAATCCGCATCCGCGAAGGATGGAAACAACTGCACGGACGCGGCATAGCGGCCAATCCTTTTTTGGAGGGAACGCCTTCTGAAAATCGCGGGCAAGCCTCCAATGACGGGAATGGTTCGCAAGCGTTCGATCGCGATCATTCGCCCTTGGACTATCTAGTTTCGGCCGCGCCAATGCTCGCGTGGCCACGCAGTGCCTTTGACGCGGGAACTGCCAAATATTGGATGTGGCTGCCGCGAATTCCATTTTTGATGTGTGGAATATTGTTGGGAGCCTCCTTATGGTATGTGGCGAGAAGACTATGCAGCAACGCCGGAGGACTGGCCGCGCTTACACTTTATTGCTTTTCGCCGGCCATGATTCAGGCAAGCGCCGTCTGGCACACGGAGCCGGAACTGATCGCCGTCTGGGGAGCGTTCGGCACAATCTTTACCGCCATCGCCGTTGCGCACACGCTGTATGCTCCGCGCGAGGTCGTCCTCTGGAATTGGCGACGCATTGTGCTGCTTGGGATTTCGCTGGCCCTGGCGATTGGTACGCAGTTTTCGATGATAGTGCTGCTACCCATGGCGCTGGCATTCTTGCTTTACGTTGCCCCGGTGCGCCGCAAAGCCGCCTTCGTGATCTGGATTGCTGCGTGCATAGTGGGCATCTTCTTGCTTTTCGCAACGTATTTTTTTCACCCGCGAATGTTCGCAGACGCAATGTCTCACGCGGTTTTTTGGGGCGCGACGTGGAGAGGGTTTGCCGTCCCTGGAATCTATCGACAGGTCGCCGTCGAAATTGGACGAGCGTGCCCGGCGCTCGCCTTTATTCTGCCCGTCGCTATGATTACTTATGCAGCGTGGCCGCGCACCCGGTATTTCGGCAATACCGCCCCGCTGCTTGTGGCTCTGCTGTTTCTGATTCTCGGTATGGCGCATCCGCATGTTGCGGGGGAAGGATTTCTGCTGGGCGCAGTCCCCTTCCTGTTTCTATTTGTTTCCGGGGTAATCGCAGATCTGATGGAGACGCACTATCGATCCCTGGTATCCGCTTGCGTTTTTGGCATGCTGGCGGCTTACGCGCTTTGGAGTTTGTTTGCGCTGGCCCGCGTTCCCCAAGGTTAAGACGATGGACTTGGGCCGTGAGCGATGGATCGTGATGATCGAGCCGATAAATTACGCCACGGATCCCGGTCCACCCAGGGATTGTGGCAACTGATCCATGCCCACCACGGAGCAATCGCCGGGCACACGCATTCCCGCCTGCTGAATGGCGTGAATCGCGCGGAGAAAATTTTCCGTGCCCACGAACATCAGCGCGCCGGTCGCTTTGCCCAGGTCGTTGGTAGTGCTGTTCGCCTGAGCTCCGGGGCCGACCCGAAGGGCGCGTGCAAAGAGATTGGGCTGATAGTTCAGTTTTCGCGCTGCGGCAAAGATGCGATCCTGTGTGGGTTTTGGAATCACGCTGGACTGCGGGGCGCGGTTCAATACGAGCGAAACCGTTCCCGAGGTGAGCCCAACATAATCTGCCACCGACTTCAATGTGACGGGCCCTGATTTTTTTACGGGACTCTTTTCGATCTTGCGCATGATTTCTCCATTCCGGTTTCTCTGTCGCTTTTCCCTGCCACTCTGAACGGAAAAGCGGTATGAGAAGGGATCGATTTCAGATACACGTGTGCCACGGCACGCACTTTTTAGTTAGCTAGAAACAGCCAGGCCGGGACATCGGGGTCCGCAGATTGAACTATCCAACTTGGATCAGCATCAACAATCTGACAAAAACCTGCGAGGATGTCCAATTCAAAAAAGCTATCGCAACGATCAATGGAAAATCGATGTAATTGAGTGGGTCAGCGAGAGAAATTCAGTGAGATTCTTCCGCCGCGGGCGCGGTGTCAGCGGTATCGAGTTTGACTGCGCCAACATGCGGCATAACTGGTGGAGGCTGGAAGTCTCCTGCATCCTTGCCCGCCATCGCAACCGTCATGAAGTTCATCCAGATGGGTAGTGCCGCGTGCGCGCCGGTTTCTTTTGCTCCCAACGATCTTTTCTCGTCAAAGCCCAGCCACACCCCGCAAGTTGTGGTCGGCGAAAAACCGACGAACCAGGCATCCGTAAAGTCATTGGTCGTGCCAGTTTTGCCTGCAACCGGGAACGGCAATTTGGCGGCGGCAATGCCCGTGCCGTGCAGGACAACTTCTCGCAACATCGAAGTCAGAATGCGGGCGGTGCGGGCGCTGATCACATCTTTAACGTCGGGAAAATTTTCTTCCAGCACGCGGCCTTCATAGTCGCTCACCTTGGTTATGTAGCGAGGAGTAACGCGTACACCGTCGTTGGGAAACACGCTGTAAGCTGAAGTTTGCTCCAGTAGCGTGATCTCGGCCGACCCGAGTGCAACGGGCAGATATGGCGGAATCTTGCTGGTAATCCCGAAACGGCCCGCGTATTCGATCACACTCTTAATGCCAACTTTGCTGGCCAGTTTCAGCGCAGGAATGTTGCGCGACTGGGCCAGCGCGCGGCGCAGCGTGATAATGCCTTCGAATTTTTCATCATAGTTGTGCGGAGAATATGGTCCCGAGGCTGTATCGAAGGTGACTGGCTCATCGAGGATGGTGTCGTCGGGACTCGCGCCCTGATCGATGACCGTGGTGTAGACGTAAGGCTTAAACGACGAACCGACCTGGCGTAGCGCCTGGGTGGCGCGATCGAATTTGGATTCGTTGAAATCGCGGCCGCCCACCAGGGCCTCGATACCACCGGTAGCATTGTCGATGGCGATCAACGCCGCCTGCGCCCCGGAGTCCTGCTCCAGCGTGACGCGCGCGGCGCCGTTGGAAGTGAGCGATAGGATTCTGACGTAGCAGATGTCGCCTGGCTTGAGAATATCTTGCAGCTTCTGCTTCGTCCACACGGCATCCGCCTGGCCTAACGCGGCTGTATAGCGGCCAAATTTCAACGTGGCAATTCCCGCTCCTGAGGAAGTCACGAGCGCGTGAACGTAACCGTTGACCGACGGTTCGTCGTCCCAATCGGGATGAGAATATTTGCTCAGAGCCGCGCCTTCCGTGAGTACGTTCTCCAGGCGGCCTTTCCATCCATGGCGCCGCTCATAAGCCGCGAGACCGTCGAGCACTGCCTGATTTGCGGCCTTTTGGATATCCACATCGAGAGAGGTATAGACTTTCAATCCGCCTTCGTGAACTTGATCTGTTCCGTATTTGCCTTCCAGGTAGCGGCGAATTTCTTCGACGAAATTCGGAGCGAGCGAATTGGGATCATGCGCGAGATGAATAACCAAGGGCGCGGAGCGGGCGTCGGCCGCTTGCGCCGCAGTGATCTTGCCGTCTTCGAGCATAGCGTTGATGACCAGGTTGCGGCGCTTTTGCGCCCGCTCAGGATGATTGATGGGGGAATAGATTCCGGGCCCTTTGGGCAATCCTGCGAGCAGCGCGGCTTCATCGAGCGTTAGCAGTTTTGCGGGCTTGCTGAAATAATATTCTGAAGCTGCTTCGAAGCCATAGACTCCGTGGCCGAGGAAAATCTGATTGGCATACAACGTGAAGATTTGCGGCTTGGTGAAGCGCCGTTCGATTTGGATGGCGAGCATTGCCTCCTGCACCTTGCGGTGGAACGAGCGGTCCGGCGAAAGAAAAAGATTCCGCGCCAATTGCATCGTAAGCGTGGATGCGCCCTGCACCTTGCCGCCGGATTCGACATCGCGATAAGCCGCGCCGACAATACGAAAAATGTTGATCCCCGAATGGCGATAAAAGTCTTTGTCCTCGATGGAGACTAGTGCCTCGCGGAGCACCGGCGGGAAGTCGTCGTATGTGACCACCACGCGGCGTTGCAGGGCAAAAGAGCCGATGACGTGGCCATGATCGTCGTAGAGTTCGGTGATGGAACTCGGACGATACGCTTCGAGCGCTTCGACCTGCGGCAGGTCAGTGGTGTAGACCAGCACAAGACCGGCGGTCGCTCCCACAAGCGCCGCAACCAGCGCCAACAAACCGAACAAAACGCGGCCCACGAGCTTGCGTCCGGCAACCTCGCCCGGCGGAAGTTGATCGTAGGAGGACTTCATCGGGGGTTGACTCAGGATAGCACCAGCTTCGCGTCTTTCCCGTTCCCGCGCGCGCCATTGCCCTGGCGCGCACCGGACCTCTTGCGGCACGTTTGCTGAGAAAAAAACCGAGCCGATGCTCTCGCAGCGGCTTTGCCCGTATCAGAATCTGTATCCGAATCCCAGCGAGATCACGGGATAGAATTTGTAAGGCGCCACCTCTTTGCGAATTTGGATTTGTTCGGCTTGGAAGCTGCTCTGGATGGACGGATCGGCGCTGGCGGCCAGGCACATCATATTTCCAGGACTGCACTGGATGGGGTTCATGTGCAGAGAGGCCTTTGGCTCGCCGTGGTAGACCACTCCAAACTCGAAGGGGATGCTGACCCGTCGGCCACGGCGCGGAATCAGATTTCCCCAACCCATCAGAAACATCGGCGCAACTCTACTAAATCCGATTCTGGCCGAACCGGTGATGGGATTGGTGAAAATGCCCGGCGCGGCCTCGGTCGCCGATGTGTCCGAGGTGTTGGCCTTTACGCGATTGGCATCGTAAGCGAGCCCGGGACTCAGATGGAACGAATTTCCGAAGGGAAACCAGTCGTAATTGGCCTGCAAGGAGAACAGGCTGAGTTGCGCGACATACAGACTGCCGTCGTCCTTAAGGTCATGATCGTACACAAAATCGTTGAACCCTATACGCAGATTCGCGCGTTGTGTGATGGGAGTTGCCAGCTCGATTCCAGCGCCCAGGGTTGACATCTTCAGGCCGATGCCGATGTGAGGAAACTTTGGCCGATCATCATCCTGTTGGGCACATGCAGGGACAGGCAAACAGAGGATAAAGAGATGCGCTGACACTATGGCCAGCGCGCACAGACGTGACAAAGTGCGCTCCTAAGAAATGAGTTTTTGGGAGGGGAGAAAGCGAACAGACCACGCTATCGTAGCGGGGGCCGGAGGCGGGGTCAATCAATATTAGAGACGAAATTTCTCATTAAAAGAAAGTTCGAAGGATCGTAATTGATCTTCTAATCAAATCGATTGTTGCAGTCGGCGTTCTACGAAAATGCCGTTCGGAATCTCTTGGATGCGCTGTGGCCTTGTGAAACCATCGTCGACGGCAGATTGGTTTTGAGTGGCGCAGCACATTGGGCGCTGCGATAATCGCCACGTCGGATGAGGCTTGGTCCAGGAAGCCGGCTTCACACTCTTCAAGAAACCCAGATGGAGATCATTATGAAATCTTCTTGCGTCTTGCATGTACTTCTCTTTGCTTTTGTAACGGCCAGTTTCGCCCAAAGTACGGGAACCATAAAGCCGTCTGGCTCCCTTGAGCAGACGCTGCGAGCCAGCGAGAGCAATCTGATTGCAGCAAAGCGAAAAGACGATGCGGTCTTTTTCAAGCGCACGCTGGCGGAGAATTTTTCTCTGGTTGGGGTCGACGGAAAGTTGTTGGAAGGTGCGGAAGCGAAGGATAACCTGGGCGATTCCGATCTGGTGGAACTAACGCCCTACGACATGAAAGTGGTCGCTGCCAGCGACGACGTGGCCATCGTCACGTACGACGCAATCGTGCGCCAGGCTCCGCAGGAAGACCAGGGATCTCCGCCGCGTTATCAACATTTCAGTTCGGTGTGGGTGAAGCAGGGCGGGCAGTGGAAGCTGGAGTTTCACCAGGCAACGGCGGCGCATTGGGGAGACTGGTAGGAAGCCCGGCGTTTGCTATCCAATTTTCATGCGGCAGTAAACATCCGGTTGACGGCCACGCTGCGCCCCCCTTACTATTTGCTCCTGTTTAATCGATCGGAGTTGTGCTCAGGAGACAACACATGAAGCGGATAGCAATCGTGGTGGCGGGATTTCTGCTTTGCGCAGCCGCGGCACTGGCCCAGATGGAAGCCCCCAAGCCGGGTCCGGAGCTCAAGAAACTCGACATGTTTACTGGTTCTTGGACTCTGGATGGCGACATGAAGCCGGGTGCGATGGGCCCTGGCGGCAAGACCACCGAGGATCAAAAGTGCTCGTGGATGGAGGGCGGCTTCTACCTGATCTGCCATTTCGACTACAAAACCTCCATGGGAAACGGCGTGGGCCTCGCGGTGATGGGATATTCCACCGAAGACAAAACTTACACCTACCGCGAGTTCAATAGCCAGGGCGAATTCGACGACTCCAAGGGTACGCTCGATGGCGATAACTGGAGTTGGACGAACGATATGAAGATGGGCGCCATTACCATGAAAGGCAAGTACACGATGAAGATTCTTTCTCCCACGTCCTACAACTTCGCCTATGAGGTATCGCAGGACGGCACAAAGTGGACGCCGGTGATGGACGGCAAGGCGACGAAGAAGTAGGCCGATTCAAGCAGCCAACTGAACCGCCATCGTCCCCTGAATTTACCGGCCCACGCACCCGCCTAGTAATCGCGGCCGGGTCGCGAGACTATTTTGCTCCACGCGCGAGAGCGCCCAGATTTCCCGATTGCGCATTGCTGACGGCCGCTCCGTGAAGTTCGCCTTCGATAATCTTCGTGTTCGGAATCGTCTCGTAGGCGTAGCCGGTAAGGATGCTGGGCCCGTGCAGATCATTTATGCTCAACCGCGCCCAGCCATAATGGGTCTGCCCATTGATCGTGAACCTCAGGCCAAGATACCGGTTCGTGGAATGCGCCCACGGTCCATTCGACCACGAGTAAGGACCGTAGGCTCCGGCAGCGATCATAACGTTGCCGTAGCTCGGCGTTCCGTCCCCGGTAAGAAATTTCTCGCCCGGCCCAACGGGAACCCCAAAAAATCCTGCCGCCACTTCAGACGCAATCGCCCCGCCCGGCCGAAAGCCATTCCCGGCGGCCAGGGGATTCAGGACGATACAGTTGGAATGTGACGACCCACATTGACGCCTAAGAACTTCAAAATCAGGGATGCCGTCATTGTTAAGATCGATCGTGACCTTGCCGGTATCCTGGAACGAGACGTTCGCCGGAGTGTAGACAACTTCGCCCTCAGCAACTTTCGGCGCAGCCAACATGCCGATACCGGCAGCGCTGGCCACGGCCACGTAGGCAGCCAGGCGCCGGTCGAGTTTCGCGTTGATGGGTGATGGCGTGCGACGGGAAACGACTTTAGGCTGAGTCATTTTTTAATTCCTCGCTCAAGGTTCGATAACTGCAGGGCCGAGTGGGAGTTGCGTGCGCCGAGTCCCACTGAAAGCGAAGAGAATTGTGTCACCTGCGGAAAAGCGCGTCAATCGCCCTTTTGGGGGGTCATTTTTCGGGTAATAATATACTTGACTGACTGGAGATGATAATGGAAACTGAAAAGGCCGTGACAGGGCAGGCTGAGGACCGCGAAGAGCGGATTCTTAATTTGATTTACCGGGCGGGAGAGGGTCTGTTAAAAGGGCTTCAAACCCCGCTAGTTTTCCCGCCTCCAGAAGGTTCGCCCGCATTTGAGCATACGCTTCGCGAGATCGTCTCTGACGTTCAGGATCGGCTTGTGCATCGTCCGAAATCCGCTTTATCTGTTGCGGAGTAAACCCAGCCTTGAACAGAGTTTCGCCGAATGCGTCTCTGTCTATCCACATGCGCTCTAACTGATCGGCGATCTTGCTTAGGAGAACAGCAACGGCCTGTAGCGAAGGCGACGACATAGCGCCGCGAATTATACGCCGTTGCGGAGCGCGGAAAACAATCTCCACGCGACAAAAGCAAATAGAAGCCACAAAAAACCTACAAACAGATCGAAGCCTGTAGCTTGGTTATTGACGGGAGAAATGAAACCCAAGGTACCGTGGAGCACGGTTGGTAGCCACAATATAAGCACAAGCAAAAATCCAGCAATGGCTCGGCCTCTACTTTTCGATTCTTTAGGCATAATGGCTCAAAGTTCCCCCGCTTTTTCGAGATAATCCAGCATCTCATGCACGTTCTTTAATTCTGGTATTTCCCCGTCGTCAGCTTCCTCTTTTTGGCTTGCGAACTGTTCGCATCTCTTTCGAGTCCAGATTGAGCCGAGAGTTCGCACATGGTCTAAATCCTGGAATTGTTCCTTCGGCAAATCTGGGCGGAACGGCTCCTTGCTCATTCGCTCCGCGAATAATCGCCTGATATACCACGATTGGGCATCCGCAGCTTGGAGCGGCAGGAATTGCAGGTCATCCTCAAACTTCGGCGAGGGCGCTATAAGGTGCCTGAGTTCCGGCGGCAGCATCTTATGGGTCAGTTGATACCAGCGCGGAACCTTCGCCGCCAGTCGCGGGTTATTGTCGAAGATAAAGTCCACGGTGTCTTCCGATTTTAGTGCGATCTGATTCCATAGAATCTTCATCACGATGTCGAAGAGGGCGAGGAAGTACGGATCGTCAAACTCACGGTGGACTTTGCCTTTGATGTGCGCCTTGTAGAGATCAATAGGCACCACGGAAACCACGGAGGCGTGAGCGGCCATCCGAATCAGTGAGAAGAATTTCTTGATGCGCTCATTTCGGGCAGTCGCCTTCATTCCGCCGAACTGCTCGCTGCGGGTCGCCGCTTCGCGCATTTTGAAATATTTGAGCGACGGAGGTTCGTCGAGCAAACCTTGCCAATGGTCGGAAAAATCCTCCCACCAATCTAGGCGGCTAACGTAGCCGGATAATACGAAGACGGGCTTCCCGGTGCCACTGTCATCGACAAAGGCTTGGAACGTGGTCACCCTGCGCGATCCTCTCTTGTGCTGAGGAAGACCAGAAACCAGCGCTCGCAGTCTCTCGCTGGGAGTTTGACTTTCGACGCACACTGCGACTACCCTGCTTTCTAGGTAGCCCCAGAGTGAGCCAGAAGCCAACGCGCCCGACGCAATCCGCCAAGAATGTCACAGGCGATTTTGGCAAGTTCACGGATTTTATGCGGAAACTTGTAGCCGTTCCGCATTCGGAAATCAAAGCTAAACTCGACGCCGAAAAACTGGAGAAGAAGCGGAAACGCGCTTCTTCCCGCGCTTCCCACGGTAAGGATTAGAACGGCGTTTCACCCACCTTGCCAGTTACCTCAGCGAAGGTTAACCGCTTCCCTACAATCTGCGATAAGACTAGGCCGAATCGTTCTGCATCGGTCAGTTTGCGTCCGTTTTCATCCTTGCGGTTATTGTAGCGGAACATTTGCTCATCCAAGTAACGCGAGAGATGGAACGGCTCTACAGCAACGTAGGTTCCATTCAATCCACGCTTGAGCAGGCTCCAGAAGTTCTCCAGTCCGTTTGTGTGGACTCGCCCGCGAACGTATTCCTTGGTGTGGTTCACAATCTCATGCACGTAGTTTTTCTGGCCTAGAGTCCGGTACGCTCCAGCTTCATCGGTGTAGACGTTGGAATCTTCCGCCACATGCTTGAGCACTTGGGCCTGTAGTGTGGCGCGGGAAGTGTTCGGCACAATGGCAGTCCGCACCTTACGCTGTTCGCGGTCAAGGAAACCCATCACGATAGTCTTGCTGGCGTTCGGGTCGCCGCCTTCCTTGGTCATCTTGACTCGCTTCCGCATGTGCATATTTTTCATCTTCCCGCCGATGTATGCCTCATCGACTTCGACTTCGCTGTTCTCGCCGCCGCCGAACTTCTGGAAAGAGCCTGTCTGCATTGCGAGTCTGATTCGGTGCATCATGAACCAAGCGGACTTCTGAGTTACGCCCAGAGCGCGGTGAATCTCGTAAGACGAAATCCCATTTCGGCAGCTTGCCAGCAACCAAGTAGCAGGAAGCCATTTCTCCAGCGGGATCGGCGAGTCCTCAAACACGGTGCCAATCTTGAGTGAGAACTTTTGCTTGGGGTGCTTTTCGTAGCAGCGATAGAGCCGCGCTTTCTCAAGGTAGGTTACCTTTTCGGATTCGCAGTAAGGGCAGCGAACTTTGCCATCTGCCCAGCGCACGGCGATCATGAATTGACGGCAGTTCTCATACACCGCAAAGAACTTAATGGCGTCTTGGAGTGTCTGTGGGCCTTTCATGCACCCACATTAGCAAAATATCGTTAGTCAGTCAAGTATATTATTACCATTTTTCGCGATTGACTGGGAGTTTAGACGTTCCCGGTATTCCATCTCTGGGACGAATAACTCCCGTCGATAAGTTCGAGGCGACGATGCCGTACTCACGGTTGCCGCAGGAACTACGGCCATACATTTATAATCTTCCATTCAGCTATCCATCACATTCCTCACGGTAAGGAAATATTTTGCTCGATTATCTAGGCGATTTAAGACGGACTCACATGTGCGGAGCCTTACGCGCTGCTGATGCTGGCAAGAAAACAGTGCTCATGGGCTGGGTCAACCGCCGCCGTGACCACGGCAATCTTCTCTTTATCGACCTCCGTGACCGCACGGGACTGACCCAGGTCGTCATCAATGCCGAGCGCGATGCTGCCATCCACGAAAAAGCCGGAAGTCTGCGCAACGAATACGTGATTGCCGTAATCGGCACGGTGAAACTGCGCGAGGCGAACACGGTCAACCCGAACATGCCCACTGGTGAAGTGGAACTGGTCGCCGAAGAGTTGCGTATTCTCAACGAATCCAAACTGCCCCCATTCCTGCCCTCGGATACGGCGCTTACCAACGAGGAGACGCGGCTTAAATATCGCTATATCGATCTGCGCCGCGACGTGATGCAGTTCAACATCGAGACGCGCCACAAAGTCGCGAAAGCAATCCGCGACTATCTTTCCGCGCAGGGATTCTTCGAAATCGAAACGCCTTTCATGACGCGCTCTACGCCGGAAGGCGCGCGTGACTATCTCGTGCCCAGCCGCGTTCAGCCTGGCACGTTTTACGCGCTGCCGCAGTCGCCGCAGTTGTTCAAGCAAATTTTGATGATCTCGGGGTTCGACAAATACTTCCAGATTGTCCGCTGCTTCCGCGACGAAGATTTGCGCGCCGACCGCCAACCCGAATTCACCCAGATCGATTTGGAAATGACGTATCCGCAGCCCGAACGTGTGTGGGAAGTAGTCGAAGGATTTCTAACGGCGGCCTTCGCCGCCGCCGGCTCTGTGATCGAGACACCTTTCCCGCGCATGGATTATGACGAAGCAATCCGCCTTTACGGTATCGACAAGCCGGATCTCCGTCTTTCCGCCTTCACCGACGTGCGCGAATGTTTTGCTCCGGAAAATTTGCAGCAGTTGGCCGTGAATGCGAACTTGCCGGTGGTGGCCATTCGCATTCCGAAAGTCGGTGAGCTTTCCCGCGCCGAGCGCGACAGCATCAAGCCGCTGTTCATTTCCAAGGGCGGAGCCAAGATATTCGAAGACTTCAAGCGAATCGAAAAGAATTTCTCCGAAGCCGCCGCGAAAATTTCTGCGAAGGTCGGGAGTGAGCCCGGAGATCTGATTGTGATTGTCGCAGGCTCGGCGCAAACCGGCGAACGGACGGCGCTCCCGGCGAATCGCAAAGTCAGTCCGCAGGAACTCTCAATCTACGCTTCGGCCGGATTGCTGCGCCTTGCTCTGGCACAGAAATATGCCGACAAGCATGGCATGTTCAAAAAGTCGGGCGACCCGCAAAAAGATTTCCGTTTCGTCTGGGTCACCAACTTCCCCATGTTCGAGTGGGATGAAGGCGAAAAGAGCTGGATGGCCGCTCATCATCCTTTTACCTCGCCGCATGAAGAAGACATGACTTTGCTGGAAACGGGAGTTGACTCCGTTAACGACCGGCAATCGTCGCTGAGTGCGGTGCGCGCGCTGGCCTACGACGTTGTGCTGAACGGCACGGAGCTCGGTTCAGGCTCCATCCGTATTCACCGCCAGGACGTGCAGAGCCGAATCTTCCGCGCACTGGGCATGACCGACGAAGAAGCCCGCTCTCGGTTCGGATTTTTTCTGGAAGCGCTGGAATACGGCACGCCTCCACATGGAGGCATCGCGCTGGGGCTGGACCGCATCGTCATGATCCTGACCGGAGCTGAGAGCCTGCGCGAAGTCATTCCGTTCCCCAAAACAGCTCGCGCCGTAGATTTGATGGTCGATGCGCCTAGCGATATTGGAATTGGCCAGGGTGATGAGTTAGAACTGCTCTCAGCTTGGCCAAGATTGTCCGAGCGCGAGAGGGCACTGGCAGGGTATTGCCAGAGCCTGTTGAAAATTGTAGACAGTCTCTTCTTCGATCGCCCCCTTAAATGGGAGACACACTTCCAGCAGGCGATGGCAATAAATCTCACAAAGGCGTACAACGATGCCCATGCTGCTGTGCAGCTTTCGAAAGCTGGATATGCCTTGCAGGCCGCTGCACTGTGCCGATCTATCGTGGAAGCAGCCGCCAATAGCGAATGGATTGCAGCGGAGCCTGAAGCCCGGGCGACGGCGTTTCTGAGGTCCGTTGGCCCCGAGGCGAAACGGTTGGCCGGCAAGATTCATCGGTCTGCACAGTCGAGAGAATCCCTCAATGCTTTGGAAAGAGCAAGCTCTCTCGCGGCAGATGCTGGATGGCCGAAGACAGTTCGGGAGCGTTTTCAGGGTTTAGGGGAGAACGCTGCTACATATGAGCTCGTTTTCAGTATGTTGTCGCAATTTGTACACCCCACGGCAGCCTCGGTAGCAGCGGTTACCAGATACGACGGCGGCGAACTAAGTTTCCGTATCGGTCCCAACGACGAATTCGTCGAGCTTGCGTTGGCAATAGTTTTCGACTTCCTGTCGAATGTCGTGCTCACCGCAACCAAAGCCTTCGACCTGCCCCAAGGGGCCGTCCTAGATGCTCGGAATGGCTTTCAAAAATTGCAGGCAGCCCTTAAATAATAAGCTTTCCGAGGCATCACATTGCAGCGGAACCCTTACCTATGAACATTCTCGATCTGGTCGTCGGCAAACCTATCAGAACTAGCGACGAACGGGCCGAGCAGATCGGCCCGACGCAAGGTGTTCCGATCTTTGGCCTCGATGGCCTGAGTTCGGCCGCCTACGGACCGGAAGCCGCGCTTAGCCTTCTGCTTCCGCTGGGCCTTCTGGGCGTTCGTTATATCGTTCCCATCAGCGCGGCGATTATCACGTTATTGGTGATAGTGTATTTCTCTTATCGCCAGACCATCGCCGCGTATCCTTCGGGCGGCGGCTCGTATACGGTGGCGCGGTTTAATTTAGGAGCGCCAGCCGGTTTGCTGGCCGCCGCGGCGCTGCTGGCCGACTATATTCTGACCGCGGCTGTGGGGATTTCCGCGGGCGTGGGGGCGCTGGTTTCAGCCGTTCCGTCGCTGCTGCCGCACACGGTTTCCTTGTGCGTGGGAATTCTGATCGTTATTACGATTCTCAACCTGCGTGGAGTGCGGGAAGCTGGCACCGTGTTCGCGATTCCGACTTACTTGTTTGTGGGCACGCTGCTCATAACTATTCTTGCGGGGGTTGCGCGGGTGCTGATGAGTGGAGGGCATCCGACTCCGGCATTTGCGTTGCCGCCTCCGCCGCCGGTAACGGAGGCAGTTGGCTACTGGCTGCTGCTCAAGGTGTTTGCCAGCGGCTGCACGGCTCTGACGGGTGTAGAGGCGGTGAGCAACGGCGTGAAGGCGTTCAAGGAGCCAACCGTCAAGAACGCACAGCGCACGCTCACCGTAATTATTTTCTTGCTGGCGGTGCTGCTGGCGGGAATCTCTTATCTGGTGAAGGTGTACGGAATCGCAGCCACCGATCCGGGTAAACCGGGCTATCAGAGCGTGCTTTCGATGCTGACGGCTTCCGTTTTCGGCAAAGGATTTTTTTACTATCTTACGATCGGCTCGATTCTGGTAGTGCTGTCTCTCTCGGCCAACACTGCATTTGCCGATTTTCCGCGGCTATGCCGTGCGATCGCCAGCAATAATTACCTGCCCCATGCCTTTGGATACCGCGGACGGCGTCTAGTTTATACCTATGGGATTGTCGTGTTGGCGGTGCTATGCGGCGGGGTGCTCATCGCGTTCGGCGGCGTGACCGACAGACTGATTCCGCTTTATGCGGTGGGCGCGTTTCTGGCCTTTACGCTTTCGCAAGCTGGGATGGTGGTGCACTGGACGAGGAAGCGCGGGCCGCATTGGTTGAAGAGCGCGATGGTGAATGGCTTGGGCGCTTTCGTTACCGGCATTACGACGCTGGTTGTATTGGTCGCGAAGTTTGTGGAAGGCGCGTGGATTACGCTTCTGTTTATTCCCGCGACGATTCTTCTGTTTGCGCTGGTACGGCGGCACTATCACTTTGTGACAATGGAAACCGCGTGCAATGAAGCGGTCAACACAGAGACGCTGGCCCAACCTCCCATTGTGGTGATTGCGTTTGACCGCTGGAGCAAGATCACGTGCCAGGGAATTCAATTTGCCGCGCGCCTTTCGCCGGAGGTCATAGCGGTACATGTCGAGCCCAGCGAGCATTCCCCAAGGCTCGAAGACGAGTGGGAACGCTACGTGGTGAAAGCTTTCCGGGCAGCAGGCAAAGAGCCGCCCACGCTGCACATGCTGCCTTCGCCGTATCGCTTTGTCATTATTCCGTTCGTGCAATACGTTCTCGATCTGTCGAAACAATTTCCCAAGCGGAGCATCGTCGTCGTGATACCGGAATTGGTAGAAGACAAGTGGTATGAATATTTTCTGCATAATCAGCGGGGAAGAATGTTGGAGTGGGTGCTGATGGCGCGGGGGAATGAACGCATTTTTACGGTGAGCGCGCCTTGGTATATCGGTCACGGACGGTGATTTCAGCTGAATTAGTCGCTCAAGATGGGCCGCAATTTCAAGGAGTGCACATACCGTAGTCCCGAGCAAGACGATCCACGCGAAACCCGCGTCCGGAAGTTACCTTCACTCTATGGCCGCGTAGCGAAAAACGTCGATGAGGAGTTACACCCTGCGGCGCGTTTACCAATTCATAGTTGTCGCCGTTCTTCGCAATCAAGCTGAGACCATTACCCGTTTGCTGGATACATCCCGTAAGCGAAGTGCGGCTGCGATGTATAAAATAAATACCGACCCCGACCCCTGCTGCTACGCCAATTGCCGTTCCGACGATCGCCGCGGCACAATTAGCACAAATTTGCGATGACGCGCGTGCCGGACGAGAGAACATAGGCAAAATCAGCACGACGCAGCAGAGAACAGAAGTCAAGCGGCTAGATATCTTCAAAGGTGATTGCCTTCCCGCAGTATTTCTCTAGATTCAAAACCTGAGGCATCATACGCGGATTTTGAGGATAGGAACGTTTTCCCTACTGCGATCGCGGCTGCGCTGTGCTGCGAATCGCCGCCGGTCCAATCGAGGCATCTGAACGAGCCTCAGCCGTCGCTGACTTAAGTTGTTGTCCAGTCGTCGCAAGGCGGCCGTTACCTAGGTCATCTTGGGGAAGGTGACGATTCGAGTCAATATAAGCAGAGCACCGGAAGCTGAACGGCTTCTCCAGGATTACTCTGCATGAACATTGACGACCTGCTGCGGATTGCCACGGAACGGCGCGCTTCGGACTTGCACCTCAAGGTCGGAAACTATCCTCACCTGCGAGTCGATGGCGAACTGCAACCGCTGACCGACCAGCCGCGCGTGAGCGCCGAAGACATGCTGACCATGGCGTTCAGCATGATGTCGGCACGGCAGAAGCAAAAATTTAAAGAGACCACGGAAATCGACATGGCTTACGGCGTAGCCGGGCTGGGACGATTCCGTGTGAACATTTTTCAGCAGCGCGGCAATGTGGGATTGGTGCTGCGCGTTATTCCGACGAAGATTCGCGCGCTGGATGAGTTGTTTCTGCCCAAAGTAGTCGAGCAAATTTGCGATATGCCGCGCGGGTTGGTGCTGGTGACAGGTGTCACCGGTTCCGGTAAGTCGACGACGCTGGCGGCGATGGTCGATCGCGTGAATTCCTGCCGCGCCGAACACATCATCACGATTGAAGACCCAATCGAATTCTTGCACCGCGATAAAAAAGGTTACGTCAACCAGCGCGAGATTCAGGTGGATACGCCTTCGTTCGGAGCGGCGCTGCGAGCTTCTCTGCGTCAGGATCCGGACGTGATTCTGGTGGGCGAAATGCGTGATCTGGAAACTATCGGCACGGCGCTGCACGCCGCCGAGACCGGCCACATGGTGTTTTCAACATTGCATACGCTGGATGCGGTCGAGACCGTAAATCGCATCATCTCGGTATTCCCGCCGCCGGAACAAAAACAGATTCGTATGCAGCTTGCGGCTGTGTTACGCGCGATTGTAAGCCAAAGATTAGTCCGGCGCTGCGACGCTGAAGGCCGCGTGCCCGCCGTCGAAGTGATGATCAACACTGCGTTCATTCGTGAGTGCATTCTGGTGCCGGAGAAGACGCGTTCGATTCGCGACGCAATTGCAGCCGGAACCTCGCAATATGGCATGCAGACTTTCGATCAGTCGCTGTGGGATTTGTTCCAGGCCGGACTGGTGAATTACGAAACAGCTCTGGAGAACGCTTCCAACGCCGACGACTTCAAACTGCGCATGCAAGGCATCGCTTCGACCGCGGATATTTCGCGGCAGTCGATGCAAGCGGCGGGATTCAGCGGACGGTAGAAGCGGCTTCTGGCTTCCGGCTATCGGCTTCCGGAAGAACAAGAAGAGATTGACTGTTGTGTTGAGTAGCCTCCTTGGATGGGCGCACGCCGGTGCGCCCTTTTTTCTTTTTACTCGGTACTAGCCACCCGGTACTCACTTTGCGCTATCGTTAGAACATGCCGTTCGCCCGTCCCAAGAAGAAGTTCTATTCTGAGGATGAACTCTACGAATATGCAGTTGGATCGTTGGCCCGGCGCATGCGTACTGTGGCGGAGCTCAAGCGGTTGATGCGGGCGCGCATCGAAGACAGCGATTCCGAATATGGACGGACGCTGGTCGAGTTGGTGATTCGCCGCTTAAAAGACCAGGGCTATCTGAACGATTCGCAGTATGCGGCTTCGTATTCTTCATTGCGCCGCGATAATCAAAAGTTCGGGCGCATGCGCGTGGTTACGGAATTGAAATTGCGCGGTGTGCATGGTGATGTGATCGGTAAAGCCGTGGATACAGCGTTTGAGAACGTGAACGAAGAGAAGCAGGCGCGCGACTATTTACGCAAGAAGCGCATGGACAAACCGCAGGGACAAAAAGAAGCGGCGCGCATATTCCGCCGGCTGGCACACGCCGGATTCGGCACCAAGACGATAATGACTATTCTGAAGCGCTGGGACGTAGACGACGAAACGTTGACGGCGCTGGAAAGCGAAGCGCCTTAAGGTTGCGTGTTATTTTACTTAATACGGAACGGGCCATTTACCCAAAAACACAACGTATCGTGAAGGCTCGCATTTAGCGCTTTTTTTCGTGCGATCTCGTATCCGTGGTTAACTCCATTGAATTGAACACTGCTGCGTGACCCTTATCCTGGGGCTGGTGAACTTCTCTATTCGTTCGGCTAGTCTCTTCTGACTAGCATCTAGCCTACCCATACTAATCATGACCTTAGTAACACGCGAGTGCTATCACTAAGGTGCCATTCTTCAATCTGAGCTGGCCGCATAGAATTGCAACAGATGAGGCTCGGCTTTGGTTGTAGGGAAGCCGGTACTCGGTAGTTGCAACAGACTGGCTTTCTTCCTCCCCGTGGTGCTCCCCCTAAATTTTTGTGACCCCATTCTCCAAGTCCGAGCTTCAGTCTGAAGACGTGCTGCTTGACGGATCGCAGTCCGGACGGAATTCGTCCGTGCAGATCCGGTCGGTTCGGGTTACGCCGGATTCGGCGCAGTCGCCGACGCTCACCGAGAGCATGCCTGTCTATGATGATGCTGACGACTTAGCTGACGCGGCGGGCGCCAACGCGCTCTGGTCGGAAGTCAATCGCGAAGAGTTATCCTTGTGGAACAACCTCCTGATGCAGAGCGGCGCATCTCTTTATCAGTATCCATTTTGGAATGAGCCGCAGCGTCCGTTGTGGCTCCGGCCGCGATATCTCGTGCTTGAAGATCAGGACAAGCTGCTGGCTTACGTTTGCATTCTCACAGTGGGATTTGGTCCGGCAAAGATTGGGTTAGTGTTTCGCGGGCCGGTGCTGTTGTCGGGACAGAAGAAACTTCCCCAGGAAGCCATGGAGCGATTGCTGGCCTGGACACGCGCTCAGGGTTACATTTTTATTCGCTTCACGCACTCGGACGGCGCCGTGTTGAACCAGGTCGCCTCCGCTGGAGACGCGCGCCATCTGGATGCGTTCCCATATTTTCTGGATTATCCGATACTGTCGCCCGACTATGTAGTCGAGCAGCACGAGAGCGAAGCGGACACGCTGGCGGGTTTTGATCGCGAAGTGCGGCGCAAGATTCGCCGGGCGGTGGAAATGGGATACGAGTTCCGCTGCAGCGATTCGCCGGCGGCCCTGGCCGGCTTGTGGCCTCTTTATCAGGAGTGTGCGCGGCGCAAGGGATTCCGTCTGGAGCGTCCGCTTTCGGTGTATATGGAGGCGATGCGTATGGCGCGTCCCGACGGCGGCGCCCGCCTGTTCGCCGTGTATCTGAAAGGGAAGCCCGTAGGCAGCGCGCTGATTTTTCGCGACCGTGATACCGCTCACTGCACGCTCGCTGCATTTGCGGAAGAGCACCGGCAGTCCGCGGTTTTCCTGCACTGGAACTGCATGCGCTACATGTATGCGCAGGGCGCCACTCGCTATAACCTGGGCCCCGGCCCAGGCACTTTGGCAAGATTCAAAGAGCAGTTTTCCCGGCAAGGTCCGGAATGTCCGGCACCGCTGACTATGGTCTTGAAAAAAAATTGGTTTCGCTTCTGGATGAAGGCGATATTTCCTGTAGCGAAAAAACTGCGGCCGGCGCTGCGCAGCGCGGTTTCAAAATTGGCCGTCGAAGCGAAGCCGCAGGTGAAGCACGTGCCTGGCAGAGTTGCGGCACGTGGAGCATTCACCAGCTTAAAAAGCGTGCGTTAAAAAAATTCTTTCCGGGAGCCGAAGAACGGAAGCCGGAGGCTTGTATCTCAATCAATCGATTGCAGTTCTTTTCCCGGTTTAAAGCGCACGGCCTTGCCTGGCGGGATGGAAACTTCCGCGCCGGTGCGCGGATTGCGGCCGATTCCTGTCTTGCGAGGACGCACGTTGAACACGCCAAATCCTCGCAACTCGATGCGATGGCCGCGAGCCAATGACTTCTTCATGCTCTCAAAAACAGTTTCCACAGCCAGCTCAGCTTTGGTCTTGGTGATGCCGGTCCTGGCCACCACTTCATTGATGATATCGAGCTTGATCACGCGAGGCTCCCCGGTTCGGGCTCAGAATAGCCCTTCAAGTGATTGATGCTAAGGGAGATATCAGAGATTGTCAACGGGTGGACCAGCGCCGTAAACTGGCGTGAGTGAGAAACTGCAGCAGTCCGATCGAGGAACTATGAAGAAGGTCTTTCATTTCGACGCTCCACGAGCGAGGTATCACTGCGACGCGGCTATTTTGTGGTGCTTCGATAACCGTTTTGATATGGGATTTCGCAAGTTTCTCAAGCGTATTGGTGTGGTCAATTCCGATCCCATCAAAGTGGCGGGCGGAGCCAAGAGCCTCTCTTCTCCCGAGAACGAGAGCGACCGCGGGTTCGTTCTCGAACAGATTCGCATATCGATTCGGCTGCATGGAACGAAGAAAGTGATTCTGATGGTGCATTCCGATTGCGGCGCATATGGCGGGCTGGACGGCGGTTTCCGCGGCGACGCGAAGGCCGAGGCTACGCATCACGAAAAGGAACTGCGGCGCGCGGCGGCTGTTTTGCTGGAAGCGATCCCCGGACTGGAGGTGCGTGGGTATTTTGTGGACTTCGAGGGGATTTGGGACGCCGAACTGGGGAGCGAAGCAAAAGCCGAGGCAGAGGCGGTCGCGTGATGAGTTAAGGAAGGTCTGGTAGGCGCGGCAGGATTCGAACCTGCAACCGTCGGATTAGAAATCCGATGCTCTATCCGTTTGAGCTACGCGCCCCTCAATGACTTGCAGCGCCAAAGTATTCGGGTCGCTATTTGTGGCTCTGGATACTCCCAAAGGGGGGCCAACTCCTCGAAGGTATCATAAGGATTCAGACGACGGCTCATCGACCTTGCCTCGATGCCGGTTTGGTTTTGTGATTGGAACTTTGCCAACGTGCAGACACCGCCTTACAATTGAAATCAAACCAGAGTGGCATCCCGCGTAGAGTAAGTACTTTTCCTGATTGGCGCGCGTCTTGCGCTTCTTGTAACCTCTCGACAAGGCAGAGATAGCTGGCGGCCACGTCCTCTCCGAGGAGTGACTGCACACGGTGGCCCTGACGGGCCTTTGCAGTTTGACCGTTTTGGAAGCCATCCTTGGTCGCCAGCTTTATTCGAGGAAAGAGAAATGGGCAGTTCAACGGTATTCGGAATCTACCTCAACCTAACGACGCGGAAGCCACTATCACTGCATTAGAGGCAGCGAACTTCACCGACGCAGACGTTTCCCTCCTAACTGCCCCAAACATCGAAAATCAGAGTCTCGCTACTCAACGCACAACCAAGGCCCCCGCAGCCACGGCAAGAGGCGCAGACAAGAGGAAAGATATTAAGTGGTTGATCGTTTGTGAGGTGCTTTTTGAAGGGGCAGGTGCCGGTCCTCCCAGTGGGCCAACACCTGCATGGGGGCGTCGTGTCGAGTAGGATTTCAAATTAGAACGCTGTCTTCTTCCTCACAATACGGATTTTCCTGTACGCAAAAGCCGGAAGAATATGGAAACTGTGGAAAGAAAGAAGGCATCCGTTGTCGTCACAAACATAGGAGCGTACAGCAACGAATAGCATTCATTACGGCTGCAACCCGATAGGCCATAGCGAATGTTAAATCTAATCTCCCTTTGAACGCTGGATGCTTCCGAAAGCTTCGCGAACGGAGACTGAAGTCCCAGCCAGAAGGAGACTACAGTGGCGACTCTCGCAATCTCAAACACATTTAACGTGCTCCCCATTGCACGGAAAGAAAGCAGCTCCAGTAACAACGACAACCCCGAACTCACGCTTGTTCAGCGCGCTCAACGCGGCGACGAAGAAGCTTTCTCGATTCTTTTTCAGACGCACAAGAAGCGCGTCTATTCTGTTTGCCTGCTGATGACCAAAGATGTTGCCGAAGCGGAAGATCTGACCCAGGAAGCTTTCCTGCAAGTGTTCCGCAGTGTCGGAAGTTTTCGTGGTGATTCTGCGTTCTCTACCTGGCTTTATCGCGTGGCAGTGAATACTGTTTTGATGAAACTCCGCCGGCGAAAAGCGCCGCCGGCTGTGTCGCTGGACGAGCCGGTATCGGCGGAGTCACCATCACTGCGCCGTGACTTCGGGCAGGCGGATCTGCGGTTGTCAGGCGCCGTCGATCGCATTGCGCTGCGGCGGGCGATCGAAGAACTGCCGGAGGGTTGCCGGAAAATCTTTTCTCTGCATGAAGTCCAGGGCTACCAACATCACGAGATCGCGGAGCTATTGCACTGCTCGATTGGGAACTCCAAATCGCAGTTGCACAAAGCCAAGCTTAAAATGCGAGATTTACTCTTTCCCAAGAGGAAGGCTGTCCGGCGGAAAATGGCGGGACGGTCAACTCCCATCGCTGCATCTGCGCCTGATGGACTGGGACTTTAAGGGGCAAATTACAATTATTGCGATAACAATGGCTTCTTCCAGCGTGCCGGTCCCTCCTGGCAAATACAGGATTCACCTTATTCGACGACGCGGCTACAAATGGTAGCGTTTATACGCAAGTGACTGTATCCTAGCCACATAAGGTTTGTTCTTGGGCATAATGGCGATACACTGTGACGAGCCTGTTTTTCCCGGGCTCTGGAATCGAGCCGGCAACCGGTCATGACGATTCGCATCCTGGTAGTCGACGATCACCCCATTGTGCGCCAAGGACTGAAGACCCTTCTAGAGGGACGCGAGGGTTGGGAAGTAGTGGGCGAAGCGTCTGATGGCATGGAAGCGGTAGAGAAGGCCAGCGAGTTGCAGCCAGACGTTATGGTGCTTGACGTCACCATGCCCCGGATGAACGGGCTGGAAGCCTGCCGCGCGATTCGCCGCAGTTTGCCCAAGCTTGAAATTCTTTTTGTCACGCAACACGATTCGCCGCAGATGATGCGTGAGGCCCTGGATGCGGGGGCGCGGGGATATGTGGTGAAGTCCAATGCAGCGCGGGATTTGCTGGAAGCGGTGGAAGCCGTGAGCCAGCATCGCGTCTTTACTGCGCTGAACCAGCGCGATCGGGTTAGTCCGTTGCTTTGAGCCGCTACTCCAAGCTTTGGAAAGGTCGAAACCATGAAACTAAGAATTCTCCTCGCAGACGATCATGAGATTGTGCGCCGCGGATTGTGCGCACTGTTGCAGAAGCATGAAGGATGGGAAGTGATCGGCGAATGCAGCGATGGTCGCGATGCCGTCGAGAAGGCAAAGCAACTGAAGCCCGACGTCGTGATTCTCGACATCGGCATGCCCAACCTGAACGGTCTGGACGCAACGCGTCAGTTGATGCAACACGATCAGAATTTCAAAGTCATCGTGCTGACCATCACCGATTCCGACCAGGTCATTCGCGAAGCTTTAGACGCGGGCGCCCGCGGCTTCGTTCTTAAGTCCGATGCGGCGCGCGATTTGGTTTCCGCTGTCGAAGCCTTGCAGCATCGCCGCATGTTCTTCACTCCGCGCGTCAACGACCTTGTGCTGGCCGGATTTCTCGACAAGGGCCGCGCCATCTCCGCCACCGAGCCTCCGACTTTGCCCACGCTGACCGCGCGCGAACGCGAGATTACGCAACTGCTGGCGGAAGGCAAAAGCTCGAAGGAAGTGGCATCGCTGCTGAACCTGAGCACCAAGACGGTGGAAACGCATCGCAGCAACATTATGCGCAAGTTGAGCTTCCATTCGATCCGCGACCTGGTGGTCTACGCCATCAAGAACAACATCATCCAGATCGACATGCCCGTGGGAGCCAAGAACGGCAGCCCTGCGGCATAGGTTGTCGAAGAATAACGCCTCTGGAATCAGTTCTTAGGCATTTCCCTGTCTTGCCGTCATCTCGTTGTGGCCCGCCGCGGCCTCTGAAATCACGCCCTTGCCGACGATATTTCCAGGATCGCTTATTGGTTGGTTCAAACGGAAAGCCCCACTTCTCGCAACGGACGCGAGAAATTGGGCACCCTCTTCACCTAATGCTTCTTCACCTGCTGAATGTCAATAGCCGATGACTGTTTAGCCGACGTGCTTATTCAGGGCTTGGGCGATGGCTTCCTTGGGCTTGTAGCCGACGAGCTGCTCGACGACCTGGCCACCTTTGAAGACCAGCAGCGTGGGGATGCCGGTGACTTTGTAGCGCATGGGAGTGGCGCTGTTGGAGTCGACATCCATTTTGCCGACTTTGAGTTTGCCCTGATAGTCCTTGGCCAGTTCGTCCACGATGGGCGCGAGCGCGCGGCAGGGGCCGCACCACGTTGCCCAGAAATCAACGAGCACGGGCGTATCCGATTTCAAAACATCCTGGTCGAAGTTTGCATCAGTGACTTCGACGATTCCGTTGCCTGCCATGGTTTAGTTCTCCTTGTTCACGTCGCACCGTCCGGACGCGTTACCAAAGCCGGCGCTGCCGGGAGCCGATGATTAAGGATCCCGGGGTTTAACGGGCGATACTGTCTTATCGTAACAAGCTTTAGATGCAAATGGGAGAGTCGAGGTCGCAAGAAGGATATGGCTCGAAAATGTCGCCAATTGGCTTGAATAAAATCGATTTAGTTCAGTTGACCGGCGTATGTGTACGGTAGCGCTCAGTCGCTAGAAGACGAGCTTGACGGCGGCCTGCATGAGTCGTGGAGAAGTGGCGCTGACGACTTGTCCGAAGGTGGAACTGTTGATATTGCCATTCACCGCCGTTGGGCCGAAAAACTGCGCGTGATTGAAAATGTTGAAGGCTTCCACGCGGAATTGCAGCGATTTGGATTCGCTGAGCGGTACAGTTTTCATCAGCGCCATGTCGTAGTTGTCGAGTCCGGGTCCGTAGAAGAAGCGGCGCTTGGAATTTCCCGGAGTCCCCAGGGCTTGCAGGCTGAAGAGCGAAGTATTGAAGTAGGATTTTCCGTTCCGTGGGTTGGAGTTGAGATTCAAAGGTCCGAGCGTGTACTGCGGTTCATCCACACCGTAGTTATTGATGCCGTTCGGCTCGGCTCCCAGCAGGGAATTGTCGCCGTAGTTGAGCAGGGTCACGGGGAAGCCGCTGCTGAAATGGGTGATGCCGGATATCGCCCAGCCTTTTGTCCAGCCATTGGAGGCACCGAAGAGATGATCGAAAGGAAGCTCGTAGGCGTAGCTGACCACGAAATTGTGCTTCACGTCGAAGGCGGACAAAGCATAGCTGAGAGCCGGATTGATCGGGTTGACCTCTTCGCCGACGTTCGAGGACTGATCCATGGACTTGCTGAAGGTGTAGCTGGCGAATAATTGCAGGTTCTTACTGGTATGGCGGAGGCTGAGTTCCAGGGCGTTGTAGTTGGAATTGCCAATTGTGGACTGGTCGGTGTCGCTGCCAAAATTTGGGCCGAGCGGACCGCGGGTCCCGTTTACGGTTTGTCCTGAAGCCGTGGTGAATACATTGCTTTCGTTAAAAGGTCCGCAGGTAGCTGAACCTGACGTTACTTCGCTTGTCTGATTCAAGCTGAGGCACAACGCGGGATCGCCGGGATTGGATTCGATCAGCACCAGGAGCCGGTGAGACTGATTGCCCACATAGCTCGCGCTGAATAAAGTGTTATCTCCGAACTGACGCTCGATCGAGAACATGTATTGCTCGGTGTAGGGAATTCGGTTGTTGACGGGATATGCGGGAATGCCACTGATGGGCACGTATTGTGACCAGTCGACGTCCCTATCGGGGTGGGTGCTGGAAGAGTTCAACCGCGCAAAGTTTACGGGAAAATACTGGCCCAGATCCTGTCCATTGGAAGCTGTGACGAATGGGTTGGAAAATAGCGGCGGGGCGGGGCTGCTATAAGTGGTTCCGTAAGGAGCATTGGCCGCGAGGACTCCGAGGGTGAGGGCTTCGATGGATGTGTAATACATGCCGAAGCCGGCGCGAAGACTGGTTTTGCCGGGACCGCCGAATAGCCTACCGAGAAAACTATCTGTGCTTACGTCCGGCGAATAGGCCAGACCGAGGCGCGGAGAAAACTCATTGCCGGGAGGCGCAAGCGTGCGTCGCACTCCGGGATCGGTAGGATACAAGATTCCCGGCGGCGCGCCGGGAAAAACTACCGACTGCTTACCCGGTTCGGTGGTGGAAATCTGATTGTACTTTTCATACCAGGGCTCGATGCGGTCCCAGCGCAGGCCGTAGTTGAGAGTGAGGTTGGGCCGGAGGTGCCAACTGTCCTGGGCAAAGGCGCCTGCATATTTGTTACGCCCATAAAAAGGATTGAGCTGACTCTGGTTGTACTGGCTAGGAATTCCGAGTAGGAAGTCGGCGAAATCGAGGCCGGTCTCGCTTCCTGTGAAGAGGAAGTTGCCATTGAACTGTGCGATGGGATTCACATTGACCTGGTCATAGTGAAATTCGGCGCCGAGTTTGACGGTGTGGTGTCCTACGACCTTGGAAAAATTGTCGAGCATTTGAAAAGTATTGTTGGCCTGCTTGAGTTCGTTGGTGTTGGTTCCGGTAGAGAAATTATTGAAGACCAGATTTTCCACGCCTTCGCCTTTAGGGTCCAGCGCCACGATGCTTGGCGCGCCGGATGACGTTACGAAACCCTGAGATACCAGGCTGACTCCGAGTCCGCCTTGCGGTTTGCCGAGATCGTTGAAGGCCCGCAGAAAACTGAAATGAACTTCGTTGACTGCGGTTGGGCTCAACGTCTTCGTATCGCCCAGGCTGAAAAGTTGCGCGCGCCCCAGGTACAGCGCGTTGAAGCCCGGCACGCTGGCTCCGCCCTGAGCCACCGGATACGGATTATTAAGCGAATAATCGTCGAGGAAGTAGTAGCCGGAGATTAGACCCCAGCCCGTGTTGGCATCGAGACGTAGCGCGCCTTTGTCGTCCCGCAGTGCCTGATTGTACGCCGAGGTTGCGAACTGATCTCCCGAGGCATTCGGCGTGGGAATGTATTGCAACAGATGCTGGGCAGGCCCAGTCCACGCAGTGGTTGGAATTTGCAGGGTAGGCAGGACACAAGCAGTTGTGCTGCTTGCGGAATAATTTGTGTTCGGGCAGCCGGGAAAATAGTATGGCTCGCCAGCAGAAACAGGGTAGCCGAAGCTCTGCGAGAGCGTATTAGCCCATGCCGGACCGCTAACCGTCGTCGGCACCTCAAAGGTCTGCCCATTCACGACTTGGGTGGTGGAGAACGAACTTGCTAAGTCGGACAGATTGCCAGTTCGATCTTGCTCAGAAGGCACCGGAATTAACCCGGTGTCCACTCCCTGGCGCTGGCGAGTGCCTTGATAGTCAGCAAAGAAAAAGATTTTGTTGCGCTTGATAGGACCGCCGAATGTTCCACCGAACTGATTTTGAATGAACGTGCCGCGCGTGGGAGAGAAATAATTGCGTGCGTCCAAGTCGGTGTTGCGCAGAAACTCGAACAAATCTCCGTGAAATGCGTTGGTACCGGACTTAGTTACAACGTTGATCTGGCCGCCGCTGAATTCACCGTACTCCGCATCGAAATTGCTGGTGAGAATGCGGAACTCGGCAATGGAGTCAAGGTTAGGGATAATCGCTGTCCCCATATTGACGTCTTCTTCGGAGTCACTGCCGTTCACGATGAAAGCGTTGGCGAATTCCCGCTGGCCGTTAATGGAAATAGTGCCGGGATTCAGGTCGCCCGAGGGCGAGAGAGCGCTGGCGCCCACATCCTGGACAGTGTTGGAGTTGATGGACGTTGAGGGCGCAACTCCGGCCTGGAGTGAAAGCAGGTCGGTATAGCTGCGGCCATCCAGGGGGACGGCATTCATCTGGTCGCTGTTGATGACCTCGCCCATCTGACTGCCGTAGGTTTCAACGTGAACCGCGCTGTCGCTGACCGTGACCGCGTCGCTGCGCTCGCCAACCTGGAGCGCGGCATCGAGCACGATTAGGCTGTTAGCGTCAACCACCACGCCGGTGCGCCGGTACGGTTTGAAACCGGAGCGAACTATTTCCACGTCGTAATGGCCGATCAGCAGAACGGGAAAGGTGTAAAAGCCTTTGTCGTCCGTGATGGCGCTCTGGTGAACGCCACTGCCCAGGTTGATGGCGGTAACTTCGGCTTGAGCGACTAAGGCATTGCTGGGATCTTTCACCGTGCCGGAAATGCTGCCGCTTACGCTGGCCCAACTCGCCGCGGCAAACAGGGCGAGAAGGAACAGGATTCCTGTTCCTTGTTGGAGTGACTGGCGCAATGACTTCGTCATAATGACAACCTTCCCGTAAAAATTTTCCGCAGCGTTTCGATATCTTTAGACTAAAACGCGATATAATTATCCAGATGCAACTCAGTCGCAACTAACTGGCACGCCAATCCCGGTTAAAGTTAATAGTCCATTCAGTTGCAACCGGGTCGCATCTAGAAAGGCAAGAACAATAATGCCGGAAGCTCTCCGGCAGCGTCAAGTATTGATCAACGATTTCGTCGCAGCCTGTTTGCAACCTGTTGCGACTGGAGATTACTGATGCCGCTACCTCAAACTGAAATCCCGGGCCGGTTGCAGTCGCATTTTGCCGAGCGCGGAATCCGCATGACGCAGCAGCGTCGCGCTATTCTGAGCGTGATGGAAACCGCCAGCAAGCATCTGGACGCCAGTCAACTTCTGCGGAAAGCAAAGAAGATCGATCCCAGCGTCGACCGCAGCACGGTCTATCGCACACTTCGGCTGTTGAAACGCCACGGGCTGATCGACGAACTTGACCTGATGCACATCCACGGCGAAGGCCACTACTACGAACGCAAGCTGAACCGCGACCACATCCACATGGCCTGCCTGCGTTGCGGCAAGATCATGGAGTTTGTCAGCGATATTTTCGAGAAGCTGAAGGGTCAAGTGGAAAAAGACTGCCGCTTCCGAATTGTGGTGTCGCGATTGGAAATTGGGGGATACTGCGCGGCGTGCCGGGGATCGAAATAGCTCCGCCGGGCAGGGGCAAGAGATTTGGCATCGTTAGTGGGGTATCCCGTGACTTTGCGATTAACAAAAAAAGCGCCCTGAACTTTTCAGTTCAGAACGCCTCGGCAGCCCTCCCCCAGAACTGCCAAACCACTTCTGGATACTAGGGGCGGCCTGCTTTTCTGTAAACGTCACTTTGGTAATTAGGAATTTGCCAAAAGCTAACGTAGACAGATGACTAAAGTGACCACGGAATGCCACCTTTACTGCTTCGACCAGCCTTGGCCACCGTCAGATGTAGCCCACATTTCGGATGTGGATGTCGAGATTCTGCCATGCAAAGCGTCCGTAAACTGCACGCTGATAATGTCTCCGGTGATGAGAATGCCGCCATCTGAGGGAACGGCGGATGTCCAGTGATCGCCGGCGTCGACTGAGTGATAAAGAACGCCTCCATTCGCGCCCGCCCAGATTTCCAGGCCTGAAGCGGACATCGCCCGAAAAACCAGCGATGCGATCCAAGCTTGTTGTTTCTTCGTTTGCGCAGCCTTCTGCGCATAGCCGCCCTCCGCTTGCAGGGCAACGCTCACAGGATTTTGATTCGCGGCCACGTAAATATCCTGCCAGGTTTTTCCCTGGTCGTAGGACCGCTGCAATCCTCCCGCAGGAGTAATCATCCAGCGAGGGCCAGGGGCGGAGACTGGCGCGACCTGCGGCATCTGTGTAGCTCCCCCTAAATTGCGCGCGGGAGATGGCGTCGCTGGAAGGGCAACAGGAGCCTTGGCCTTGCCGACCACCGCGCGTGTTTCCGATTGCAATTCCTGATCCGCTTGTTGCTCGGGCGAGGGTTGGCTTTGCTGAATCTCCACTTGTGTCTGACCTTGGTTCGAACCCAGCGCAGATTGTTCTGTCGACAGAGCCGGAGATGCGCTCGCGACTTCGACGGTCTCCGTTTGGCCGGGCATAGACGATGCCGGGGGCTGCTTAGGCTCCGCCTTCAATCCGTCTGCCGTAGATTGAGAGAGGCCAACCTGCGACTGTCCGGTGCTGGGAACTGCCCGTCTGAAGACCAATGCATTTGAATTCGTTCCCTGCGCCTGTACCCCATTGGATCGAGTGATCGTCTCCTTCTCCGCTGTCTTCATCTGTACAGCAGCGGGGGCGGCTGAAGGCTTAACAAGGACGGCTCGCTGTCGTGCTTCGGTTGCGGAAGGCAACGGCGTGTTCACAGCGCTGATCATCTCGTTCTTGGGTCCGGACAAAGCTGACGCCATGTTCTTAGAAGAATTCAGCCGGTAACGCACAACGCCCACCGACACGAGAACAACGAACGCCGCAGCAATAGCTCCCCAGCGAAGCATCGCCAGACTAAACCAGGGGCGGCGCAAAGCGGCGACCTCAACCGCTTCTTCCATCTCGGGCAGGGCGAGCGCGAGCACCTCGCGACAGTCGCCACACCGGGCGAGGTGCTCCATCACCAGTGACCGTTCGGAGTTCGGCAGCGATTGCTCGGCAAAGGCTGTCAGAACGTCAGCATCTGGATGGTCTGATCGCGGTATTGCCTGAAGTCGTTCCTTTACGATTTTTGGAAGCTGTTGCATTGGTTACGGATTCAGTTCCACCTTGGCTTCGGCTTTCGTTCCAGCCGGGGCATCTGTATTTACCCTCTTTCCAGAGAACGAGGACGGTGACGGTTCTTGCGTCAGGCTTCTGCGGATATCCAGGGTAATATCTCTCACATCCACATCCAGAGCCTCTTCCGCCTGACGGCGCGCCATCCCTCGGCGCACGAGTCCGCTTACAATCTGCTTGCGTAAGTTTTTCGTAAGCTTGTCGATTTTGCGGCTGATGGTGGATTCGTGAACGCCCAACATACGGGCAATCTCGGCCAGAGTGCGCCCGTCTAGAAAATAAGCGCACAGAACAGTACGGTCTTCGCCGGGAAGAAATGCCAGCGCTTCCTCTGTAGCCAATCCCAATCGATTGTCGGCTGCAGGCTCTGGTTCAGGATCGGGAGCGCGAAATTGCACGCCTTCTTCGGATTCTTCATCCAGGCTGACCAGCCGTTTCGTGCGGCGATAGCGGTTTACGTATTCCTGGGCCAACACGGTACGCAGCCAGCCTTCGAGCGATCCGCGCCCGCTGTAGGAAGTGAGCTTGGATACTCGCCGACCATCGCGCAACGTCGTGCCGTACAAGTCCGCATACAATGTGTCGGCCAGTTCGCGCGCTCCGGAGTCCTGGCGTGCGACGCGAAGAGCGGATTGATAGAGCTTTTCGCGGAAGCGGGTGAGAAAAATTTCCCAGGCGAAATTGCTGCCTGCGGCACAGGCGCGGGCGAGCGCGAGATCGTCGACTCGAAGAGCGAGAAAAAAAGTCCGCAGTTCGGCTTCTGAAGTCGCGGGCGTAGCGTATTTCTGACCTACCTCAATAAGGATTGCGGCGAACGATTCGCCAGTCAATCCGAACTTTTCACAATCGCTCTTCGGGAATAGTTTCGCGAGCAGATCTTCAACGATCGAATGCACCGCGGAATTTTGTGTCGAGTTGCTCATTTAGAGACGCGCGTCGTGCCCTCAACCGGGCTTACTGCTTCGAGATCATCAGAGTTCTTTTCCGAATCGTTCGGGAGAGCCAGCCATAGTTCCTTATATTTCTGCCCATGAAAACTGTGGCTGTTCTTGATGCTACCAATTAGTTAGACGCGCGTAACGTGAATTTTGGGCGCAAGGCCGGGGAATTATTTCGTTCTTCCGGAGAACTGAGATGGGCTGCGCGCTCGGGAAATGGTGGGGAAATCCTCCTTGGAGTCCGGGGCGCGCGCCTGCCAGCTACGGGGGAACACTATGCGTCAGAATATGCGTTGCAGGATCTTTTTGGCGTTGACAGGGTTGGTAGTCGTGGCGGGATTAGTGGTTAATCAGCAACAGGCGCGGGCGGGAGAAGTTTCCAGCGCGCCAGGGTACAAGGTTTTTGATGCTATTCGACATGGGAACCTGACGGTCTTTCCGGTCGTAACTTCAAAAAGTTATCCCACCGGTGAATTTCTTACGCTCGACGAGGGACTGCGATCGGGAGAAGTCGTGGTCACGGAATATGGAAATGCAAGGGGCCTTATCCGCCGGCATCCTACGCCTGCGCTCATGCGAGACAGCGCTCAGGTCAACCGGCTGGTGCTGATCAATAATTCCAAACGGCCGCTGTTATTGTTAGCGGGCGAAATTGTTACCGGCGGCAAACAGGATCGCGTGATCGGCAAAGACCGCATCGTTCCTGCCGAAAGCGACCCCGTCGATCTGAGCGTCTTTTGCGTGGAGCCGGGGCGCTGGGTCGCGACCAGCGATCACTTCGGCGCGTCGGAAGCGACGTATGCCTCGACTAACGGAAGTCCGAAGCCAGCGGCTCCCATGACTCTCATGGCGCAACCGTCGGTTCGCGCCAAAGCTATGGGTGACAAAGACCAGAATGAGGTGTGGGCAGCGGTTCGCAAGCAGCAGGCACAAGCCATGGAAACCGTTGAGGTAGCGGCCGCGTCACCGGCAAGTGCGGAGGAACTACGGTCTACGAGTTCGTATGCGCGGGTGATGGAAAACAAAGAAGTCAAAGCGCAAGTGGACGCAGTTGCCAAGCCCATCGAACAGAATTATCAGAGTCTGATCAAGCAACTGCGGGATCGAAATGCAGTTGGTGTTGTCGTGGCGGTGAACGGGCGCATCATTTGGGCTGACATCTTTGCCAGCTCCGATCTGCTGGAAAAATACTGGCCCAAGCTGGTGCGCTCATATGCATCGGAAGCCGTGGTCACGCGCGCGAAAGATGCAGAGATTGGCGCGAAACAGGCGCAAGCTTTTCTTGAAGACATGGAGGGCCGCAGGGAAACCATCGAGAACGAGCCGGGAATTTATCGTCACACGGAAGTGAACGGCGACGGATTCAAGGCATTCTCCCTCACTGCTCTGCTGCCCAAGACCGGATTCGAAGTTCACGTGGCGAAAATGGCGGACTGAAACGGGTGGGGACTAAGAGAGGAAAGCGGCGAAGTGCCGCTTACGTACGGGGCTGGGCGTTGGTGGCCAGCCCTTTATGTTGTGCCGCTGTGGCGGCGTACTTAAGATGCAACTCTGCTATCGGCGGGAAAGACAGTGGCGCCAGCTGAGTGCGCTCCGGCGGTTCCGCGCCGTCGCGGACAGCTTTCATTAGCACTTCGAGCGCTGTGCCGGTCGTGGGCGGCGTGATTACGGTCGCGTTGAGCAGGCCCCGCCTAACCCACTCTTGGCCTGTTCGGGTCACGCCGTCGCAACCGATGAACGGAATTTGTTGCCATTCTTCACGGTCTTTCTCCGTCAAGTCCAATAATGCCTTGCGTGCGCCCATAGCCATGGCGTCGTTCTGGCAGGCAACCGCCCGGATGTGCAGATGCCTCGATGTGCTTAGCGAAAGCCATGACCTCACGGCCTGTTGCGCGCTGCGCTCCGTCCAATCCCCTTTCAGGCTCTTGACCATTACTTGCGAAGGCTTGGTTGCGCGCATTCCTTTGGTGCGGAGATTTACTACGCTGCTGCTCGATGGACCTTCCACATATAAAATGTTGCCTTCGCTCACCAATGCCGCAAGCTGTCTTCCCTGAATTCTGCCCACTTCTTCCTGATCCGTGGTAACGCAAAACGCCGGGGCGCGGCGGTCGCGGCGAAGCTCGGAGATGTATTCGGGTTCACGGTTCAGAACTCCCCAGCCAATGCCCGCGGCCACCGCCGCTTTCGCCACCTGAATCATGCCGGTCCCAACCGGTTCCACGAGAATCGCCGTTGGCCGCTGGATTGGATCCTGGATGACTTTGACTATTTGCTGGGTTTGATTGACTGCGTCGTTGTCGGCGTAGATGACCTGGAGCTTTGCCCCGAGACGGGCAGCGGCCGCGATCGCGGAAGCCGCCTGCTCCGCTTGGTAATCGTTTTCCCGAGTGATCAGTGCAACTACTACATTTAAGTCGTTCATGCCGGGATGAACAGCTCAACGAGTGCATCTTCAAAAAACGATTTTGCGAGTCAGATTGTGCCACGCGCAGCGGCGCTTTACCAATATTTCTACGGCATGTGCGCACAGTCAGTTAACAGCACCCGCGCATAGTAATGGATTTTCTTGATTCGAGGCGAGAATCATCCTGCGATTATTCGTCTTTTGCCAACGCGTACCAATTGCGCCACGCCCTGGGATCGTTGGGCAAACGCTCTTTGGTGATGTCTCCCAGCGCTTGAAAGGCCCACGCATGCGTCTGAGAGTCGAGTGAAGAGTCTTCCGTATAGTTGACCAGTTGCGGCACAGCGGTGAGCCGCTGTTCGTGACTCAACATGCCCGCTTCGGCAAGACTACAGGCGGCGCGTTCGCGCACTGCCGGCGACGGATCGTTGTGCATCGCGTTCAGCAAAGGCGGAATCGTGGTGCCTGTGCCCACCAGGGCAAGTCCTTCCACCGCCCATCCGCGGGAATCCTCATCCGCGTCTTTGAGGTGACTGACCAATGCTTGTTCCACGCGCGTGGTTTCGATTCCGCGATTGGCCAGAGCACCCAGCGCCCACAGCGCCCATATCTTCTGCGCATGACTGGAAGATTCCGCGCTCTGAATGAGAAAATCTACGGTGGAAGCATTCTTGGCCAGCCCGTAAGCGGCCAGTTGCACTTCCAGGCCCGACTGGCGAACCCGTAAATCATTCGAGTTCAGAGCGGCCGTAGTCAGTGTTCCTAACTGAGAATCCAAATTAAGCTTGCCGCGCCAGCCGTCCACTCTATGCGCAATTTCCTGATTGGCGCCACCGGAGTTGCCAATTGCAAGTTCCAGCAAATTTTCGGCCTGTTTCTGCGGCTTGAGCCGATTTAGTTGGTTTATGTTCTTTGCCGAAGCAAGGCTGGAAACGCCGGCGCTTTTCCCTGAATTCTGCGCCGGCGCAAACAAGTCTCCGAGACGATCCCACGCGGCTCGTGCACTGTCCACGTTTCCTACAAGAACCCAGATAAAAACGGCGGCAACGATGGCCGCGGCAAGCGTAGCTTTCCGCAAAGTCAGGTCTTGGGATGACCATCCCGAGCGCCTGACCGCGATATCCGAACCTGGACCGAGCGTGCCGTAATCGGGAGTTGGCCGCAGACGATCCTGTGCCGACCAGCCTTGCAGAGGCTGCTCCTCCGTCTCTTTCCCGAGAGGATCAAGCTGCTCCGGACGAGTTTGCTGCCAGGTTTCCATACACCTAAAATTTTAAGAGACCACCTGAATGCTGGTAAAGTTACTTCCGGACCGCCCTTGCTCATTAGATGCAACAAGACGGTTGTCAGCAGCTTGAGACGCAGGACGAAAGTCCCGTCCTAAATATCCTCTGGAGACCATCTATGCGGGCAAAATTCCGTTTTCTTTTTCTTTTCGTCGTATTATTCGCAACTGTGGCTCTCGCCGCCGCGCCCGGCTACCACATCCTCAACACCTATAAAGTTGGCGGCGACGGCGGCTGGGACTATCTCACCGCGGACGCGAGCGCGCGGCGCATTTATATTTCGCGGGCTACACGAGTGATGGTCCTGGATGCCGATTCCGGCAAGAGCGTCGGCGAGATCGCCGACACCCCGGGAGTCCATGGCATCGCGCTCGCGCCTGAACTCGGCCGCGGGTTCACCAGCAACGGACGCGAAGGCACAGTCAGCATCTTCGACATCAAAACTCTAGTGACCAGCAGCAAGGTGAAAGTGGGCGAAAATCCCGATGCAATTCTGTTCGATCCGGCGACGAAGAGAGTGTTTACGTTCAATGGCCGCAGCCAGGATTCCACAGTGATCGACGCTGCGAAGGGAACGGTACTTAGCACTATCAAACTCGACGGCAAGCCGGAGTTCGCAGCCAGCGACGGCAAGGGAGAGATCTTCGTCAACATTGAAGACAAGAGCGAACTCACCGCCATCGATCCAAACAAAATGGAAGTGAAGGCCAAATGGCCGCTTGCTCCATGCGAGTCGCCCTCCGGATTATCGATGGACCGCAAGAATCGCCGTTTGTTCGTGGGCTGCGACAACAAGATGATGGCGGTGGTGAACGCGGAAAGCGGCAAAGTGATTACCACCCTGCCGATTGGCGACGGAGTGGATGCGACTACATTCGATGACGAAACCGGATTGGCGTTCGCCTCCTGCGGCGAAGGCGTGCTGACCGTTATTCACGAAGACTCGCCAGACAAGTTCAGCGTTGCGGAGAACGTGCCGACGCAGCAGGGGGCACGCACACTAGCTCTGGATGCCAAGACCCACAACGTGTTCGTGGTCACGGCGAAGTTTGGCCCGCCTCCGTCAGCTACGACGGACAATCCGCGCCCGCGCCGGTCGATCATGCCGGACAGCTTCGTGGTTCTGGTGCTGGGTAAGTAAAAAGCTGCCGACAAACACCGGATAAATGCATCCAACTTCGCGATGAGATCACTTCTTCATTCGTTGCAGACGGCGATACTGCCGCTTTTGGTCCTGAGTTTCGTGCAAGTTTGCGGAGCCTATTCCGTGCTTACCCATGAGCAGGTGGTCGATCTGCTGTGGAAAGACTCCATCCAGCCGTTATTGTTGGCGCGTTTCCCCGCCACAACGCCAGACGAGTTACTCAAGGCTCATGCGTTTGCCTACGGCGGATCGCTTGTGCAAGACATGGGCTATTACCCTTTCGGCAGCAAACTCTTCAGCGATCTCACCCACTATGTTCGCAGCGGGGACTTCATCGTGAACCTGCTGAAGGAATCATCTGACGTAAACGAGTATGCATTCGCCCTGGGAGCGCTGGCGCACTACTCAGCCGACAATTGTGGGCATCCTGCTGTCAACCGTTCCGTCGCCATCGAATTTCCCAAGCTGGGGAAAAAGTACGGCAATGAAGTTACCTATGAGGAGGATCCCAAGGCGCACATTCGTACTGAGTTCGGCTTTGACATGGTGCAGGTGGCGAAGAACCGTTACACGTCGGACCGTTACCACGATTTCATCGGCTTCGAAATGTCGAAAGAGCTGATGGATCGGGCCTTTCTGAAGACTTACGGCATTCCGCTCACGGATGTAATGTCGAACGAGGACCTGGCAATCGGCACCTTCCGCCGTGCCATCAGTAAAGTGATTCCGGAAATGACGCGCGTGGCTTTGATTGCGCGGAAAAAAGAATTGGTGCAGGAAACCCCGAACTTCAATTCCCGTAAGTTTCGCTATAATCTATCGCGTTCGAACTATCAAAAAGAATGGGGCAAGGGTTATCGCAAGCCGACCTTCGGCACCCGCGTGCTGGCATTCTTTTTGCGACTCGTCCCCAAAATAGGACCCTTCAAAGCCGTCGATTTTAAGATTCCCACGAAGCAAACCGAAGATCTGTACATTGCCAGCGTGAACCACACGCTGGATAACTACAAGCAACTTCTTCACGAAGTCGGAGCCAGGGACCTGCAACTGCCCGACATGGATTTCGATACCGGGCGCTCAACCGAGCCGGGAGAATATGCTCTGGCCGATGCCACCTACGCTCAGCTACTGGACAAATTGACGCAGCACAACTTTGACCAGCTCACACCTGAACTCCGATCGAACATCCTGGCTTTCTACAGCGATCCCAATGCTCCCCTGGCAACCAAGCGCAAGCCCGCGGCGTGGCAAAAAACGCAAGATGAATTACAACGGTTGAAGGCGCTGCCGTCTGCGGAGAAATCCTCAGCGAAAACTATTTCGAATCGCGTTCCCACTCCGTGACCTGCTGTTGCATGATTCCGTAGCATTCGCAGGCGATTTCTTCCAAACCGTGCCTGTCGACGATTCTTACGTCCCCGCGCGTATACGCGATGAGTCCGGCTTTCTGCAAAATTCCCGCCGCCACGGTAACGCTCGAACGTCGAGTTCCCAGCATCTGAGCCAATAACTCCTGAGTCAACGGCACCGAATTTGAAGCGATGCGGTCGGCGCTCATCAAGAGCCACCGTGCGAGTCGCTCGTCAACTTCATGCAGGCGATTGCAAGCCGCAATCTGCGTGACCTGCATGGTCATGACCTGAGAGAACTGCTGCAATCGCCGCTCGAGCGTTGGGCACTGACCGAGAATTTCCACCAGCGCTTCCCCGTCAACACGAAAAACTGTGCTTTCAATCTGAACCACAGCGCGCGTGGTTGCCGTACGAAAGCCGACCACCAGCGGCAACCCAATGAAGCCTTCGTTGCCTACCAGGGCTACTTCCACACTCTTGCCATCGGGAAAGACGCTCAGAATGGAAATTAGTCCACTATTGCAGAAATATGCGGATTTCAAGCTGTCGCCGGGTTCATGCAGAATATGGCGAGCCCCAGGCGCAAGAATTCCAGCTTCGGGGACAAGATATCTAATTCCTTGCGCGGCAAGTCGAGCAGAATTTCGTTAGTGATTTCCATCACCGTTCCTGTCGGGGGTTTTGACGTGGACTTTGCAGACAAAGGCGGCTTGACCATAGGTGATGGAGGCTAACGATGAAAATTTTGTGGCCCAGAGAGCGGCGGGAGGCCGTGACAGATGCGGGAACCTGGTTAACGATTCAGCGGCATTCTTTCTTGTCGCCGTTCTTTGCAAACCAAGAGCGCGCAATGGGTGCCTGCTCTTATGTTGCATTGTTTTCCTTCTTGGCCTCTACATCCAGCACGCGCAAAATCCGGAGCGCGTCGTTCAGAGCGCGGTGTTCCTCTCCCGAAGGGTCGGTGATTATTTCTTCGGCTCTGTCAAAAATTGCGTGACGCGCACTCTCGATCCGGTTCCGTAATTTGCTGCCATCAACCTCGAGAAGTGCGCGCTCGTAAAGTTGCTTCCACTCCGAACTGGAGCTAGAAGAGACGCGCGCAGGCAGGGCATTATTTAACTGATTCATAAGCTCGCCTTTTTTTTGCGACGATAATTTAGACACTAATCACGTGCGGACTATCTGTCGGTACGCCAGCGCACCCATGGTCCAGTAGCATTTACGAATCAGCATTCAATCCCTCGTTGTTTAGCGGGACCGCTAAACATCCCTGCTTATTTTGTTAGAAAACTGCACGGCAGGAGCACATTGCTTGGCCGGTACGGTGGTCCAACCGCAAATGGCGTAGAATCGGAAATCGAAAAAAACAGGACAATGAACGCCATTGATGAAAGGTTTTATCAGGCTCAAGTCGTACAACGCGCGGATTTCGCCGCCGACCTGTGGATGATTCGCGTCCGTTGCGATGGCGACTTCAAATTCACCCCCGGGCAATACGCAACCCTTGGTGTTGAGATTGATGGCAAGCGCATTGAACGGCCCTACTCGATCGCGTCCGCGCCGTGGGAACAGGAAATCGAATTTTTTTTCGAGTTGGTGCCCGAAGGCGCATTGACGCCACATCTCTATAAATTGCAGCCGGGCGATTCCCTGTTCATGCGCAAAGCATCTAAGGGACGCTTCACGCTGGACACGCAAAATGGACGCACGCATCACCTACTGGTTTCCACTGTCACCGGCGTGGCTCCCTTTGTAAGCTTTGTTCGCACTCTGTGCAAAGATTGGAAGGAAGGTAAATTCGACGGTTCGCAGCAGCTATATTTGCTTAACGGCGCCAGCCGTCCCTGGGAGTTCGGTTACAAAGACGAACTAAATCATTTCGCCGAGGAACTTCCGTGGTTCACCTACGTGCCGACTGTGAGCCGTCCCTGGGACCATGCGGACTGGCCGGGTGAGATTGGCCGGGCCGACGACGTGCTGCGCAAATATGCAGACCAGTGGGGACTTGATGCTGAGAACACCATCGCCTACCTGTGCGGTCATCCTGAAATGATCGAGCGCAGCAAGGCGATTCTCAAACGTCGAGGCTTTACCGATAAACAATCCGTGAAAGAAGAGATTTATTGGGTGCCGGCTAAATAGTACTGAGATGGAACGACTGGAGTTTTCGCGGCTTAATTACCCGCTACCTTGCTTCGCCGCTCCAGCAAGAGAACATCTCTCCAAACATCGCGCATCTTGCCGACGCGGTGCCTTACTCCGATCTCACGGAACCCCAGAGACTCGTGAAGTTTGATGCTGGCCATGTTTTCGGGAAAGATTCCAGCCTGCAATGTCCAGATTCCTTCACGCTCGGATTCATCGATGAGCGCCTGCAGTAACGCTCTGCCAATGCCGCTGCCGCGCGCGGCCTCCGCCACATAAACGGAAACTTCGGCCACGCCTGCGTAAACTCTGCGGCTGGATACTGGACTGAGAGCCGCCCATCCGAGCAGCGGGCCCAGGGGAGTATTCAGCCTCTCCAGCGCACGCGCCACTAGCCTGCAGTCTTGGCGATGGCTGTTATCCCACCTCTGCCAGTCAGGCATTTCAGTCTCGAAGGTGGCGTTACCCGTCGCTATTCCTTCACGGTAGATTTCACGGACCGCAGGCCAGTCCTCCGGCTGCATTGGCGTAATCAAATGATCCATTGGAACGCTCGCAGCTAGCTTTCTGCCGGAGCGAAGAACACCAGCACGGTCAGATCTTCGGCGATATCGTAGAAACGATGCTGCACTCCGGCACGGACAAAAATTACTTCCCCAGCATTAACTTCGCGGTTTTCCGCAGCAGCCTGAAAATGGGCGCGCCCGCGCACCACGTAATACATTTCGTCTTCGCGGTGCGGTTGCTGTGGATCGGTGCTGCCGGCGGCCAGAACATACAATCCCGCGCTCATCGCGGGAACGCGCAGGAATTCAAGATAGCGCGAACCGGCTTGTGCGCGGTCCTTCTCCAGCTCAATCATGGGAAAGAACTGAACCTCAAGCGGCATTGCCGATAGTCTCCAGTATGTTCAGCTCCACATGTCGTCGGCTTCCGTATCTTCGCCTTTGTCGTTGGTGACGATCAGCCGTACCCGGTTGTCTCCGGGGAACTGCCCCTGCTGCGTGAGTTGCTGCTGCCAATTGTTCAAAGGCGGATCGAACGTCTTGTCGTACTCCGGAAAATCGTCCACGAGAATTCGTACTTGGACGATCTTTTCCCCGGGCCCGACTGCGGCTGAGGCTGAGATATCCCAACCTACCGCCGGATTCTTAGAATGTGTAAGTGTCGTGGTCATGTGAACTCCTTAATTCCGTGCAATAGTCAGTTCACATCAATAATCCCCCAAATACAAGGTCGGTGAACTGCGGTACCAGATTCTGCGCCTGCAGTTCGCCCTCGGGTTTGTACCATTGATAGATCCAGTTGATCATGCCAAGCAAGGCGAAGGCTGCGGCTCGCGGGCTCACCTTCCCTGTCGCTCGGCGGAACTTCTGTACTTCCGTAATCAGATTCTCCAGGAAACGTACATACTCCTTCTTGCGGGCATTGATCTTTTTGCGCAAAGACGGCGGCAGGGGATGGTTTTCGTGCAACATTACCGTTATTTCACGGTCGCGCGGGCTCAGCACCACTTCGATGTGCAGCCGGATCAGCGCCCGCAAAGCCTGCTCAGGGTCGGCAATGCGGCGCACCGGATCGATCACGCGCTCCTGCGTGATGTCCATGGCATGATTCATGATCTGGTACAGGATTTCGTCTTTGCTTTGGAAGTGATGGTACAAGCCGCCCTTGCTTAGCTTGAGCGCGGCGGCGACGTCGTTCATGGAAGTCGCGTCATAACCGCGCTGCTGGAACAGGCGTCCGGCGGTGCGCAGGATTTCCTGCCGGGAATCGAGGAGTGTCTCGCGGGCCATCGGGGGACATGGTAGCGAGTAGTGGGAAGAATTGCCAGCGGGAGACCCTTAGAATTGAAAGTGGCCCACGACGCACGTGATGTCGCTTGACCGGGGAGTTACAATAATCTCGTTTCTACGCGTTAGCTATTTTTAAGTCGACTGCACGCAACTTCCCCGCGTGCTAAGGCTCAAGGAGTACAGCATGCCCCCTCGCAAGCGGGAAGAAATCCGTCTATCTCCAGGACAGACTTGGGATGTTGTCGATGCCAAGCCTGCGGCTGCACGTCGTGGCGCGGCGCTAACCGGCGAAGACCCATTCCTCAAACGGCTGGAAGCGTCGCAACGTTTGACGGTTGTCGATGTCAAAACCCTTCGTTCCACGCCACGCCGCGGAATCCCGACCACGCTTGACCTTGAGATGGAGGCCGATCCCGATACGGCCTACATGGTTATGGCTCGACACGAGTCGGGCGCAATTGTCTTCGTCAAACCTTCTCTCATAGAGCGTCGCAGCTTGGCGCGCGGCACTGCCAGCACTCTCAAGTTTTCCATCCCTGTTCCTCAATCGACGCCTGAAGATCAGCAACGCCGCTCAGTAGTCGGCAAAGTAATCAAAGCGGCCGTCTTAAAAGTCGTCAGCAAGGTGGCGGAAAAATCGATGCCACTGCTTTCCAAACTCTGTGAGACCGGCGTGTGGAAGGTGAAGAAATTGCACGAGGGTTGGAAGGCAGTTTCCCCGGGGGCGCTGCTCGCCGCTCGACTCCCCGATGCCACCTTATCCGGCTTAATCAGCACGGATCCCGCCAAACGCAATCTGCTTTTCATTCACGGTACCTTTTCGCACGCCGCCTCCGCTTTTTCGGCATTGGCTAATACACGCGGCTCCGACGGAAAGACTCTCTTCGAAAGTCTTCAACCACTTTACGCAGACCGCATTTTTGCTTTTGACCACTTCACAATCAGCCGCACCGTGGAAGAGAACGCTCGCGCTCTGCTGGAGCGATTGCCCAAAGGCCCTTGTGTGTTTGACGTCATCACCCACTCCCGGGGTGGATTGGTTTTGCGCACTCTCGTCGAAATGACCGGTTCTCTCGGACCGAATGCGGCACGCTTCCAACTGGGCCGGGCGGTTCTAGTCGCCTCTCCAAATGAGGGAACGCCACTAGCTTCACCGAATCGCTTCGAGCAGTTCTTGAATTGGCTCTCGAACGTGATCGACCTATTCCCCGAAAACCCGTTCACCACCGCCGTTGGTTTCATCGCGGACGCGCTGGCTTGGGTCGCGCACGCTGTACAAGTCGATATCCCGGGCTTGGCGGTAATGAACAGTCAAGGCCCGGTTATCCACCAGTTGCAATTACCGCCCGGCCCTCCGCCAAAGGCTTACTCCTCGCTGGTCGCAAACTTTGAACCGGACAAGGGCCTGATGTCACGGATGCTCGATGTCGGTGTCGATCTCGTCTTCCAGACTGCGAACGATCTGGTCGTGCCGACCGAAGGTGGATGGCGTGTTGATCCAGCCGCAACGCCTCTTATTCCCGGAGATCAAATCGCCTGTTTCGGGCGCGGAGGCAATCTTGCCAATCCCACAGACGGCGCTGTCACTCACATCAGTTTTTTCTCCCGTCCGGCCAGCGTCGATTTTCTGGTTCAATCGCTGCTCGGCAAGCCGCATGGAATTTCAGGACTCGATCCGGGAACTCATCTGCCTTACCTGCTGCGCCGTGGTGCGATGGCCGCGCTGCCGCCAGCCCCGGCGCCCCTGGTATCAGTGCCTTCGCCATCGGTTGTGATTGCGCCTCCTCAGGCTGCTGTTACCGTTGCTCCAGTATCTGCACGAGTTGCTACTTACGTGCCGGTAGAAACCTTAACCGGTACCTACGCGGACGAAGTCTTTTACTTGTCCGTGCTTGGATCGGACGACGAATACAAGAAGACAAAGAGCGCAACATTGCTGGCCACGTTTCGCAATGCCCGGGCCCTGGTCCCCATGCGTACTCATGGCGATATTGCTGGCAAGCAATTTCACGACATCATTCAGAAGCAGAAGGAGATGCACGCCTTCGTCAATGGAGACGCAAACGCCAAACCGTTGCCTACTGACGCGGCTCTCATCGATCTGGGCAAGGACATCTTCGAGACGCTTTTCCCCGGCGAGGTGCGGCGTCTCTATGACGCGGCGCGCACCGCCCAGCCCAACGGGCGGCTCAATCTCATTTTCACATCAATGATCAGTTGGATTGCCGATTTGCCCTGGGAATTCGCCTACGATCCCGAGCGCAAGAACTTCCTCGCAACTTCCGAAGTGAACTTTACTCGCAACGTCGGTACCGCTATTCCTGCCGATCTGATTCCATCCCGCGACCACTTGCGCATTTTAGTGGTGGTTGCGCAGCCCGTAGGTCTGGCGCATCTTTCTGTCGACGATGAGACCGCCGTCATCAAAGAGGGCTTCCAGTCGCTGATTGCTGCGGGACTGGCGGAAGTCGATGTGCTGCTCGACGCCACTCCGGCACTACTTCATCAAACTTTGGAAGTTTCCCAGCCTTACGACATTCTCCACTTCATTGGACATGGCGAATTTAACGAGGCGACTGGATTAGGGTGTCTGATCTTCGAAAATGAAAACCAGGGGGTTCAAGCGGTCGACTCGCATGTTCTGCAGCAAATCGTCTGTCGGCGGGGCGTGCGTTTGATGTTCCTCAACGCTTGTGAGACTGGAAAAGGAGGGAAGGCCGACTTCAATCGAGGCGTGGCGCCAGCGCTGGTTGCAGGGGGAGTGCCGGTCATTGTGGCTAACCAATTCAGCGTGCTTGATGTTACCGCCACCGATTTTGCGAAGCATTTTTATTGGGCGATCGCGCAGGGACAAAGCGTCGGCGACGCGGCCCGCGAAGCGCGCGTGGCGGTTAATTATTTAATTTCCGGCGAAGCTATCGACTGGGCGGTGCCGGTGGTGTTTGCCCGCAATCCGGCAGACCGGCTTGCGACGGAGAAGAGAGCTGCCGGGGAGCGGGTAATCAGTTCACAAAAAGAGCGAGTGGCTGACCGCCGCGCTCGCCGGAGCGTCATGGCCGATCGCGAGGAGCGCCGCGTGATTATGGGTCTGTGGGATGTTCAGCACACCATCCCCAGGCTTGACGCGATTACCGCGCGGCTGACCGCGGTGCAGGACGCGTACATCTTCAAAACGGTTTCCTTCGTTGCTCCGCTCGGTACATGGCAGCGGGAGAAGAGCGAAGACGTCGCCTACCTGAACGCTCCGCGGGTTGCTCAACGTCTGCACGATAAACCAAAAGAACTGGGTCTGCAGCGCCTGGTCGCAATTACCAGTTTCGCGGTTTGCGACGACAAAACGCACGATTTGTATATCTGGGATGAAGATGTGGATAAACGGATTTCTGTCGTTTCAACCCACGGCTATCTGGAAGATCTGAAGCCGCCGTTCGATGCAGAGCACATGATCGCCAATACCCTTGCCTTCCTGATCGGGGGCCTGGAAGCGCACGAAGAGGGACCGGAAGATTGCGCCTTCTACTACAACAAAGAGTGTGCCATCGAATCCATCGCCGGCAGGCTGAATGTGTGTAGTGCCTGCCGGAAACAACTGAACAAAGACCCCGGAACCGCGAAAGTGATTGAGAAAATTCTACGGGCGTATTCGTAGATGCAACTTCAGTTAAAAACTGGGTCTTTTTCCCGCCAGTGACAAGCGAATCATAATCCCTGAATTGCCGGACCAGACTTATCTCTTGACAGTCGCCGTGACGGAACGGTAGCATTATGAGGTGCCGACCGACCGGTCGGTCTTGAGGGCAGGTTTCCCAATACGCTGGGGCTTTCTCCCCCTTGCGAACGACAGGAGCACGCTGATGGCTACGATTTTTTACGAGCGCGACGCCAATCCTAACGCGCTGAAGAGCAAGACCATTGCGATTCTGGGCTACGGAAGCCAGGGTCATGCGCAGGCGCAGAATCTGCGCGACAGTGGGTACAAAGTGATTGTCGGTCTCGAGCCAACGCGGCCTAGCGCGGCGCAAGCCCGTGCCGACGGTATGGTCGTGGTCGCTCCGGATGAGGCCGCCAAGCGCGCCGACTGGATTCACGTGCTCACTCCCGATGAGACGCAGGCTGCGGTGTATGAGCAGTTCATCAAGCCTTATCTGCATCCGGGAAAAGTTCTCGGCTTCTCGCACGGATTCAGCATTCATTTCAAGACGATCGTTCCTCCAGATGATGTTGACGTGGTGATGATTGCGCCGAAGAGCCCGGGCCACTTGCTTCGGCGCGTGTACAGCGAAGGGCGTGGAGTGCCGTCGCTAATTGCCATTCAGCAGGATGCGAGCGGGCGCGCCCACGAACTGGCGCTGGCCTATGCGCACGGAATCGGCTCGACACGTGCTGGGGTCTTGCAGACAACCTTCAAAGAAGAAACGGAAAGCGATTTGTTCGGCGAGCAGGCGGTTCTGTGCGGTGGACTCACGTCGCTGATCAAGAAGGGCTTTGAGACGCTGGTGGAAGCCGGCTATGCGCCGGAGATCGCATACTTCGAGTGTCTGCACGAGATGAAGCTGATCGTCGATCTGATCTACGAAGGCGGCCTTGGGCGGATGCGGTACTCAATTTCAAACACTGCTGAGTATGGCGACTTGACACGCGGCGAAAAAGTTGTGGGCGATGAGACGCGCGCGGCGATGAAGAAAACTCTGGCCGACATTCAGAATGGGACGTTCGCGCGCGAGTGGATCAAGGAAAACAAAGACGGCGGCTATCAGTTCGCGGCGCTGCGCGAAAAAGAGCAGCAGCATCCGATCGAGATCGTGGGCGCGCAACTGCGCGGCATGATGAGCTGGCTGCCGACCGAGATGAAGAAAAAGCCGGAAGGGCCGAAGCCGAATGCCTCGAAGCCGGAAGAGCCGAAGGAAGAGATCAAACAGGCCGTGAATGCTTAAAGGAGCCGAAATCGTTCTGCAGTGCCTGCGCGCCGAAGGGGTGGACCTGGTGTTCGGCTACCCCGGCGGCGCGATTATGCCCTTGTATGACGCGCTCGAAGGCAGCGGCGTGCGCCATATTTTGACGCGGCATGAGCAGGGCGCGGTGTTTGCAGCAGAAGGTTATGCCCGCGTGACGGGCAAGCCGGGCGTAGCGATTGCGACCAGCGGTCCGGGCGCCACGAATCTGGTTACGGGCATTGCCGACGCGAAGATGGATTCCGTGCCGCTGGTTTGCATTACAGGGCAAGTCCGCAGCGCGCTCATTGGCAGCGATGCATTTCAGGAGACAGACGTTTTCGGCATGACGCTTTCGCTCACCAAGTGGAGCCGCCTGGTGCGCACCATCGACGAAATTCCCGAAGCGATTGCGGAAGGATTCTACTGGGCGCGAAGTGGCCGGCCGGGACCGGTGGTGATCGACATCCCGACCGACATGCTCAAGGCCAAGAAAGAATTCTCAGAACCGGTGAAGTTTGTTCCGCAGCCGCGCATCGAGCAGGCCGCCAAGAATTCTGCCAATGGGCATTCCGGCAACAGTCATTCTGCGAACGGAAACGGCAATGGGGCAGGCAGGGGTGGTACGTTCGATGCGGTTGTGACCATGTTGCAGAAGGCACAACGGCCTGTGGCCCTGGTGGGCGCAGGGGCGAAGTTGTCGGGAGCTGTCACTGAGTTGCGGCGGCTTCTCGACGATTTGAATATTCCGTCTTTCGCCACGGTGCATGGACTGGGCGCGATTCCGCCGCAAGCTTCGCACTATCTCGGCATGGTGGGAATGCACGGAACGCGCGCGGCCAACATGGCGCTGCATGAAACCGATTTGCTGCTGGTTTTAGGCGCGCGGCTGGATGATCGTGTCACTGGCGATCCTTCTCGGTTTGCGCCGTTCGCCAAGATCGTCCACTTTGAGATTGACCCGGCGCAACTTGATCGCGTGCGCGCGTGCGAAATTCCCGTGCTTGGCGATCTGGCTGAGACGATTCCGGCGTTCCATACGGCCCTTGGCCAAAGTCCCACTTCTCGCAAAGACGGCGAGAAATGCGATTGGAGCGAGTGGCGCGCGTTGGCCTGCGGCGCGGAGCGGGCGGAACTCGATCCGCGAGGGTTGGCGCAGCCTACGATTCGTTTTCTCGACGAACTCTTCAGCCGCCTGCCGCAAGATAGCGTCGTTATCGCTGATGTGGGACAGCACCAAATGTGGGCGGCGCAGCGTTATCGTTCGTCGTCGCCGCGCGGATTTATAACGTCGGGCGGACTTGGGGCGATGGGTTTTGCTTTACCCGCCGCAGTCGGCGTGCAACTCGCCAAGCCCCAGACTTGCGTGCTTTGCGTTTCCGGCGATGGCGGATTTCAAATGAACATTCAGGAACTGGCCACGGTCCACCGGCTTGGGCTTCCGGTGAAGATGGTGATTGTCGACAATAAGTATTTGGGCATGGTGCGGCAGTGGCAGCAGCTTTTTTATCAGCGCAACTATGCCGAGACCGACCTGAGCGACAACCCGGATTTTGTGGAGATCGCGAAGGCTTACAAGATTCCCGCGCGGCGGCTAAACGAAGATGCGATGCGAGAGTTTCCAGTTTCGCAGGGAACGGGAGACCTGATCGACGGATTTCTGCATTCGCGCGGCCCGGAGTTGCTGGTGTTCGATTGCGCGCCTGAAGCGAATGTATTTCCCATGGTGCCAGCGGGCGCTTCGCTTTCAGAGATGGTGTTCGAAGAAGAATAAGACGGATCGATCTACGTCGATTTACCGTTAACGTTTCACGGGGGGAGTGAGAATGCAAGCTTTTTATATTCGTTATCGCAATACGCAGGGAACGTTGATGCGCATTCTGAACGCCGTTTCGCGCCGCGCGCTGGATATGCCCTCGGTGCGGGCGGAAGAAGCGGAAGGCGATCATCAGGTAATTCTGCTGCTCGAAGTGACACCCAAGCAGGCGGCACAGCTTGAGCGAGAGTGGTTCTCGATTGTGGATGTGTTACAGGTGTCGACCGTCCATGCGGGACTTCCGGCCGCATGGACATTGCCGCATCCGCCAGCTTCTGTGGCCGGAAACACCGAAGAAGGACTCGCGGCCCGGGCCTAACGCCGGAAGCGATTTTGGAATTGAGTGTTGGGCATGACGGTTCCTGGGCAAACGTCATGCGAGCTGGGGAACTTGCATTTAAGATGGACCTCCTTACGTCGATGTTTTTGAGTGCAGGTTCCCCGTTTTTCTCCGAGAGTGTGTGGCTGCGCTCTACCCGGATTTTGACCTGTGTTGTAATCTCTTAACCGTTGTAACCTCTCAAGCCATGGATCTCAAACACCGCAGCCGCGGAATCACCGAGGGGCGCGACCGTGCCGGCGCGCGCGCCATGTTCAAAGCCATCGGCTTTACCGATGCCGATCTCAAACGTCCTTTGATTGGCGTGGCCAACACCTGGATCGAGACTATGCCGTGCAATTTTCATCTGCGGCGGCTTTCAGCCAAGGTGAAAGAGGGCATTCGCGAGGCTGGCGGCACGCCTATGGAGTTCAATACCATCGCCATTTCTGACGGCGAGACCATGGGCACCGAGGGCATGCGCGCATCGCTCGTGAGCCGCGAATTGATTGCCGATTCGATTGAACTGGTTTGCCGCGGACAGATGTTTGACGCCGTGGTCTGCGTAGTGGGGTGCGATAAGACAATCCCCGCTGCGGCCATGGCACTGGCTCGCATGAATCTTCCCGGCTTGGTGCTTTATGGGGGAACGATTGCTGCAGGAAGCTTTCGCGGGAAAGATGTGACCATTCAGGATGTGTTTGAAGCTGTGGGTGCGAATGCGGCAGGAAAAATGTCGGATGGCGATTTGAAGGCTTTGGAAGATGTTGCCTGTCCCGGAGCGGGCGCCTGCGGTGGCCAGTACACGGCGAATACAATGTCAACGGTCATGGAGATGATCGGGCTGTCGCCCATGGGTTTTAACAGCGTTCCCGCGATGGACGCGCAGAAAGATAAAGTCGCTTTCGATTGCGGCCAGGTTGTGATGAACCTGTTACAGAAAGGAATTCTTCCCTCGGACATCTTGACGCGGCCTGCGTTTGAAAACGCGATTGCGGCTGTGGCTGCGACTGGCGGTTCGACTAATGCTGTGCTGCATCTTTTGGCGATTGCTCGCGAGGCGGGCGTCGAGTTGCAGATTGACGACTTTCAAACGATCAGCGAACGAACTCCTCTGCTTGCCGACCTCAAACCTTCGGGACGTTTTGTCGCAGCCGACATGCACCGCGCAGGCGGAGTGCGATTGTTGGTCCGGAGACTGTTGCGGGGAAAGCAGCTGCATCCATCGGCGGCTACGGTGACTGGGCTAACGATTGCGAGCGAAAGCGAAAGTGCCATCGAAACGCCGGGGCAAGAAGTGATTGTTCCTCTAGAAAAGCCGCTGAAGGCTACCGGCGGGCTTGTCATACTGAAAGGCAATGTTGCTCCGGAAGGTTGCGTAGCCAAGATCAGCGGGCATGAACGGTTGTCGCAGCGCGGACCGGCGAGGGTATTTGAATGCGAAGAAGATGCAATGGCAGCGGTGATTGGAAAGCAAATCAAGGCGGGTGATGTCGTCGTCATTCGCAATGAGGGGCCAAAGGGCGGCCCGGGCATGCGCGAGATGCTTGGAGTGACTGCGGCCATTGTCGGCGAGGGACTGGGCGAATCCGTAGCGCTGCTGACCGATGGACGCTTCAGCGGCGCGACGCGAGGACTGATGGCGGGACACGTTTCTCCGGAGGCCGCGCTGGGCGGGCCGATTGCCGCCGTGCGCGATGGAGACACGATCCGCTTTGACGTAAATGCGCGCGTGCTGGAAGTGGAAGTCAGCGCCGAAGTTTTGCGCCAGCGGATGAAGGACTGGAAAGCTTTGCCACCGAAGTATCCGACCGGAGTATTCGCGAAATATGCGGCGTTGGTGTCGTCGGCCTCTGAGGGGGCGATTACGAGGCCGAGGTTCTAGGGCAGATGCACGAAGGTCAAAATCTTCAACACAGAGGGACACTGGGGATTGCACAGAGGAACACACCGTGATTCAGCTCTCGGTTGGGTTTCACTGGGGCCAGGTCGACACGATGGCGTACTTAGTCATCCCGGATACGTCTTGGCTGAGAAACTGGATGCGGCAAGTCACTGTGACTTTATGAAATTCCAGTAGGACGTGCCCGGCATCACCCGCATAGCATTGGTCCTGAGTTAGCTGCCATCCTGCGGCAGCCATAACCGGTCGATAGAAACCGCAGAACTCCTTCGGATGCTCTCCGGCGGTAATCGTCCGCGATGCCCTCCCTTTGGCTGGTTGGAATCCCGAAGTAAAGCCATTGTCACGTGAGTCAGGAGGCAACGGCAGGGCCTTGAGTTCCTGTTCCATTGATTGTTGAGACCTTCTTGCGCCCGGATGCAGAACATAATCGAGGCCGAAGATTGCCAACATTAGGACGAACGCGATCGGCAGAGTTCGCCCATTGCGTCGGGCTCGCTTGTTCTCTTTGAGTAATCCATCCAGCGACGAGGCCTTCTCGTTTTCCATGTCTTCCCAATGAAAATGGGAGCGAACTTCAGCTCCCATTTATCTTACGCTCGCTAGTCAGTGTTTACTGCGCGCAGCCTCCGCTAAAACTGGTCAGCACGTTGTTCGCGGCCGCAATCGCGCACTTGTAGTTCGCTCCGGTTGAGTCGCTATAGGAATACCGCTGACCGCTGGTCATGCCGGTATTGCCAATGAAGTTGCCGGACGAATCGAATTCCAGCGTGTCCACGTGCGCTCCGGCGTTGAACAGCGAACTGGTGAAGGACGCCTGGTTGGTCGGTGTCGCGGCAATGTTGAGCTGATACTCCTGGTTAATCTTCGTGGTCTGATCTTCCGAGCCATCCGCATTCACGGCTACCAGAATATCCGTCACCAGGGGCCAGTTGTATGTTTGGCGAGTTGCGGATGTAGTCGTACCGCCGATTGACTGCGTCGCCAACGACTCGAGCAAAGTTCTTTGATTAATATCCTGCTGATACTTGGTCCCAGAGATCGCGAACGTTTGCTGGTTGGAAAAATTTATATTCTGCGCAACGGTTGTCAGTACGTTGCCTGCTGAGGTAACTGCGTTCCCGGAGATGACGAAGTTGCGATTCGACGTCACCCCCACATTGCCGAATATGTTTCCGCTACTGGTGGTCTTTAGGTTTTCGGTCACTGCCGGCGAGGGAGCAGTTAACGTGTTGCTGATAATTCCGCCGGTTACTTGCGTGACATTGGGATCGGTGTAGAGCAACAATGACGCGGTATCTTCGAAATAACCATTGGCGTTGAAAACGCTGATCGATACCGTGTGGGGCTGGCCGTTGCTCAGCAATCCGGCGAAGGGTGTGAGATTCACGCGATACGGGACCATGTCGAGCGTTTGCACGCCGGGAATGGGGAGCCATAGAAAAGGATCGATGCCGCCGGTGAAGATCCAGGGGAAGATGGGAGCCACGCCCGCGGGTTGTCCGTCAATGGTGATTTCCGTTTCGCGAAACGCCGTGTTGCTGCAGCTTTCGAGTTCCGTAGCCACATCGCTGGGAACACAGGTGTACCAGAACTCGTCACCCGACTGGCCTTGCGACCAAATGTCAAGATAGGCGGCGCTGATATTGGTTGGCATGGTGAAAGTTCCAGCGAGCGTGTCGGTGCCGGTGTTGAGCGTGACCGTGCCGCCCGTCGATCCGGCGGACAGAGGCAGAACGACGTTCGCGGTGACGGGTGCGGGTCGATTCGCCGGCAGCGGATAGAACTCAAGTTGCGCCGAGGCGAAAATGATCGACGTGAGGCCGCAGCACAGCGTGTTGCCGATGCTGGCCACTCCGCTTTGCGCCGTCGTGAAGATGGAACTGTAGTCGGTGAGATCGTTCTCGACGTGCCACGAGGGACCAATCGCAGAGGGCTCGGCAGTCGTGCCGAAGTAGATGTTGTAAGGCCCGAGCCAGTAGTTGGCGGTGCGATCAAATTGAACCCCGGCCTGAACGCTAATGTCGGACTCGAGCACCACCTTGGCCCAGGGTCCGGGACAATCGGTGGGAGGAGTGTAGGTAAAGTCCTCATTATTGAAGTCGAAAAACTGTGCATCGCTGAACAACTGAACGACGCAGGGGGTGGTGGAGGGGCGCGTAACCAGAGGATCGGCGGTCACGGTGTTGGCCGAGCCAACCTGATAGGGACCAGAAGCGAATGTAAACGAAACCAGCACAGCCGGAAGCAAGAAAAGAAAAAAGAGTATGCAGCAGCATGTTTGCGCAGAACGGCGCATAGGAAGAACCTCCTGGAAGAAATTAGGATAGAAGCCGCGCCAGTCTTGCCTTTGCAGCGATTGCAAGTCAGAGTCGCAGCAGGGTCAAAGTATTGGCGTTCCGAGGCGAACTGTCAAGGCCCTGGGGTCGATCGTTGTCGCATGGGTGAACAAGATTTTCAAACGCGGCCACTACCGGATTTACCTTATTTTCTGGAGCGTTTCAAGCCCGATAATCTGACCTGTTTGTTGTTCGGCGCTTGTTTTTATCCTCGATTACGAGTGTTTTGCGGACACACTATCTCCCGCGGTGAGCACTTGATGAGGGGCATGAAGCCGCGGCGAGTCGCATGTTAGTTCCAGACTCTCCAGAATAAAGCCCGGATTAACTAATCCCACGAGGAGGCGGATGTCGAAGCGTATCCTTGTCGTAGACGACCATGATGTGGTGCGCCAGGGAGTGCGGCGCATCCTGCATGGCCATCCCGAATGGCAAATCGTGGCAGAAGCGGGAGACGGTGTCGAGGCTGTCGAGAAGGCTAAGTCTCTCCATCCCGACCTGGTGATACTCGACATCAGCATGCCGCGCAAAGATGGACTCGAAGTAGCGGCTGAACTAACCAGGAATGGGAGTGGTTCCAAGATTCTTGTGCTGACAATGCACGACGAGGAGAGTCTGATAACGGAGATAAGGAAATCGGGAGCCGCTGGCTACGTGACCAAGACCCAGGCGGCGCGCGATCTGGCGCGAGCTGTGGAGGAGTTATTGGATGGGGGCATGTTTTTTCCCGCGGGTGCTCCGCCGTCGCTGAGTGTCGTGGCGGAAAAACCGAACAATAAAAAGCAGCGCGGTATGTTCCGAATGAAGCCATCCGCTGACGCGTAATGCAACCTCATGGCTAAATATATTGGAGCAATCGACCAGGGCACGACGAGCACCCGCTTCATCGTGTTCGATAAGTCCGGACGCATTATTACTGTCGCGCAAAAGGAACATCAACAAATCTATCCCAAGCCAGGCTGGGTTGAGCACAACCCGGATGAGATCTGGCGGCGGACACAAGAAGTCATTGCCGAGGCGTTGAAAACAAAAAAGCTGGCCGCGCAGGATCTAGCCGCCGTTGGAATTACGAATCAACGCGAGACCACTGTGGTCTGGAATCGCAAAACGGGCAAACCGGTGTACAACGCTCTGGTTTGGCAAGACACGCGGGTCGCCGATGATGTGGCAAAGTTTGCAAGAAAGGGCGGCCAGGATCGGTTCCGCGCAAAGACAGGTCTCCCTCTCGCCACTTATTTTAGTGGCCTCAAAATTCGCTGGATTCTTCAGAATGTGACTGGAGTTCGCAAACTCGCGGACGCGGGTGAAGCAATCTTCGGGAACATCGATACCTTTCTGATTTGGCATCTGACCGGCGGCCCGAGCGGCGGCATTCACGTCACCGACGTTACCAACGCAAGCCGTACTCAGTTGATGAACCTGAAAACGCTTGCGTGGGACAAGGACCTGCTCAAAGCATTCGACATTCCCAAATCAATGCTGCCGAACATTTGCTCCAGCAGCGAAAGCTATGGAGATGTGAGCTCTGGCATACTTGCGGGTGTCCCCATCGCCGGCGATCTCGGCGATCAACAGGCCGCGCTGGTTGGGCAAACCTGCTTCAAGCCGGGTGCGGCGAAAAATACTTACGGTACGGGATGTTTCCTCTTATTGAATACCGGTCCAAAAGCTGTGAAATCGCGTTTCGGGCTCATCACCACGGTGGCTTATAAGCTGGGCAAGCAGCCCGCGCATTATGCTCTGGAGGGAAGCGTTGCCATCACCGGCGCTCTTGTGCAATGGTTGCGCGACAACTTGGGGCTCATTAATAAAAGTTCCGACATTGAGACTTTGGCGCGAACCGTGGAAGACAACGGCGGCGTATATTTCGTCCCTGCTTTCTCGGGATTGTTCGCACCCCATTGGAAAGCGAACGCTCGCGGAGTCATCGCTGGGCTGACACGCTATGCGAACAAGGGTCACCTTGCCCGCGCGGTTCTGGAAGCTACGGCATTTCAGACACGGGAAGTGGTCGAAGCCATGGAAAAAGACTCCAAGATCAAGCTCGATGTGCTGCGCACCGACGGCGGCATGATTGAAAACGATCTGCTCATGCAGTTCCAGTCCGATATTCTTGCGAAGCCCGTGGTGCGTCCGGTCATGAAGGAAACCACCGCCCTGGGCGCGGCCTATGCGGCGGGTCTGGCTGTAGGTTTCTTCGAAGATGTCAACGATCTGTGCGCAAACTGGTCGGTGGACAAGACCTGGAGGCCGACCATGAAAGAGAAGAAACGCAACGAGATGTATCGACTCTGGAAGAAAGCGGTGAGCAAAAGCCTGGATTGGATCGACGAAGCAGACTGAGAAGAAAACGCTACAATCCTCTTCGTAAGAGGATTGTAGCGGAGCGGATTGCGCCCTGGAAGCGCCGTCTGGCGCTACGGGCGAATTGCAAGTCCAGAAATCCTTCCATCTGGCGTGTGAGTCCCTCGCCGTACGAGTACCACCAAACTTTCTTCATGCCGGGCATGCGATCATGGTCGACGTACTTGATGCGGACCATCTCTTCCAGCCCAAAGCGGCCATGAGTGCGGCCGATACCACTACTCTTGAATCCGCCATGCGGCGCCTCACTGATGCCGAAGCAGGACACAACGTCGTTCACCATCACGGTTCCGGCCGCGATGCGGCGGGCTACCGCTTCGCCGCGCGAATGATCGCGCGTCCACACGCTGGCGCTTAAGCCATATTCGGAGTCATTTGCCAGGCGTATAGCTTCGTCCTGAGTGTCGAACGGCATCACCGGAAGCACTGGCCCGAAAGTTTCCTCGCGCATGATGCGCATGTCATAAGTCACGTCGGCCAGTACGGTGGGTGCATAGAAGTTCTTGCCGATCTCTAGCAGCCTCATTCCTCCCGTTAACACGCGAGCTCCCCGGTGCTTTGCATCTTCTATCTGTTGCTCCACGATTTGCATCTGGCACTCGTTGATCATCGGCCCCATATCGGTTTCCGGGTCCATGCCATTGCCCACGCGCAAATGTCTAGCCTTGCGCACACAGGCTTCGAGAAAGGGCTGATATATCTGGCGCTGCACGTAGCAGCGTTCGACCGAGAGGCATGTCTGGCCGGCATTTAAGAATGCTCCCCACACGGCGCCACTGGAGGCGACATCGATATCCGCGTCATCGAGCACCAGCATGGGATCTTTTCCACCCAGTTCGAGAGTGACGGGCAACAACCGCGCCGCGGCTGCTTCCGCGATGCGCTTCCCCGTCGGCACGCCTCCCGTGAAAACGAGCTTGTCGATTTTCGCATTGACCAGCGCGGCCCCGGTCGCGCCATCGCCGATAACTACCTGAAAAATATCCTCGGGAACACCTGCGCGATGCAGCAGAGAAGCCAGCTCGAGCGCAACCAGTGAAGTGAGTTCCGAGGGCTTCAGCACCAGCGCATTTCCAGCCACGAGCCCGGCCAGCGTTTCCGTAGCGGGAATAGAAAACGGATAGTTCCACGGCGAGACGATACCGATAACTCCATACGGTTCACGCACGATGCGCCCCGACTTCGTCTTCATGGCAAGATTGCCATGCGGTAGGGACTCGTCACGCAGAAGCCGGTATGCGTTTTCGATGTAAAAACGCGCTGCGTCGAGAACCACCATCACCTCGGTTGTGAGGGCCTCAACGTAAGGTTTACCGGCCTCCCGCGTGATTAACTTGGCGACCTCAGACTTTCTTTCGTGCAGCAGGTACTGGAAATTCTTCACCAGGGCAATGCGTCGGCGAATTCCGAGCTCGAACCAAGCCGGCTGAGCCGCGCGGGCATGGGCCACTGCTTCGTGGACTTCATGCTCGGATGCACAGTTGAGTTCTCGCAAAGTCTCGCCGGTTGCCGGGTTTAAGGAGACAACTTTGCACATTGCGGTTTGAACTTCCTGAACCATGACCACCAGGAAGTTTACGCGGGAGAGGGAGTATGCGTCACTTTGCAGTCGTGGCAGCAGCCGATGACCGGTGGCCAGACTGACGTGTTTTCGTCGATGGTGCCGGGAGGGGGAGTCGAACCCCCAAGACCCGAAGGTCGGCGGATTTTGAGTCCGCTGCGTCTGCCAGTTCCGCCATCCCGGCACAGGAAGCTT
>Ga0209006_10000232_pt1 | contig 57761 bp, 50 predicted proteins | sample JacPin_JW_Ref_O2_FD_188567 | JGI IMG/M metagenome (GOLD analysis project Ga0209006, IMG submission 188567) | Forest soil microbial communities from Algoma, Ontario, Canada - Jack Pine, Ontario site 1_JW_Ref_O2 (SPAdes) (version 2) | ecosystem: Environmental > Terrestrial > Soil > Boreal...
TCAGTTTGTCGCCGAGATTCTGCCGTTTGTCTCGCAGCTGAATGGGATGCAGATGTCGAGCATCCTGATGCAGGTGCGGGATTTGACGGTGCGGCCGAGACGGAGCGCTTAGGCGTACGGAGCGCTTGGACATACCGCCGGGCTTGCGCCCGGCTTGACGGCCGAGGTGGCCGTCACCACATGGTTATGTGGCTACATGAGTTTGACTTTACTCCGGGCAACCAGCCAACACTATGCCGGGACCATCCTCTGGTCCCGGCTTTTTTGTTTATGGAGGGGCGGACGCCCTCGTCCACCAGCCGTGGCACGGCTGTCGCAGGACGCCGCGCTGCATTGGCCGTTGGACAGCCCTCGTGGGACAGCTCTGTGGCAGCGCTCCCCGGACGAGGGCGTCCGGGGCTCCACGATCGGGGGGTCCATGAATCTCCAGTACATCGACTGACATCTATCTGTCATGAGTTTCGACCAAACTGAACTAGATTCTTCCCCGCTGCCGGACCGTTCCCAGGTCGCAGCCTGGAGTTCCGAGTCTGCCAGCGGTGCTGTGGCGCGCGACCGTGCCGACGACCGCTCTCTACTTGACGCTTACTCGAATGCCGTAACCGACGCCGTGGAGCGAGTCAGCCCTTCGGTGGTGAATATTGAGGTGCATCAGGCTGTGCCCGGTGCGGGACGCGCGCGGTCGGGCGAGCCCAGGGAACGGCGCGGCGGAGGCTCGGGATTTATCTTTACGCCCGATGGGCTGATCCTGACCAACAGCCACGTGGTGCACGACGCCAAGCGCATCGAGGTCACTATGTCCGACGGGCGGCGCATGCCGGCCAGCGCGATAGGGGATGATCCCGCTAGCGACCTGGCCGTGATTCGTATTGACGAGCCGCGTGTGGAAGAGCCCGGACTGACTGCGGCCGCGCTCGGCGATTCGCAGCAATTGCGTGTGGGGCAGGTGGTGATTGCGATTGGCACGCCTTACGGGTTTCAGTCGACGGTGACGGCGGGCGTGGTGAGCGCGCTGGGGCGGTCGCTGCGCTCGTATTCCGGGCGGCTGATTGACGATGTGATTCAGACCGACGCGGCGCTCAACCCGGGTAATTCCGGTGGCCCTTTGGTCGATTCCGCTGGGCGGGTTGTGGGCGTGAATACGGCGACGATTCTTCCGGCGCAGGGGATTTGTTTTGCTATTGGGATCAACACGGCCAAGTTTGTGGCCAGCCGCCTGTTGCGCGATGGACGCATCCGCCGCAGCTTCATTGGCGTTTCGGCGCAGACGGTGCCGGTGCACCGGCGCGTGGTGCGCTTTTACGATCTGCCGAAGGAAACGGGTGTGGTGGTGATCTCGGTGGAGGAAAACAGTCCGGCAAAGCGCGCGGGATTGCGCGATGGTGATGTGATCGTGGCGCTCGAGGGCCAGCCAGTGGCGGGCGTGGACGACCTGCATCGCGTGCTGACGGATGTGCGCGTGGGTGTGAGTTGCTCGCTGACCGTGCTGCGGTGGACGGAGAAGCTGGAGTTGAAGGTGGTGCCCGAGGAAGCGCGGTAGGTTGTGTGGCGCGGGCACTCCTGCCCGCGAACTCTAGCCACAAGCAAAAATGAATCAATCGATCCCGACTTATGTGGGGTCAGCCGCCCTCGGCTGTCCCTGGGAGCGAAGCTCCCATCCTCTCCGAAGCTCGCACGGTCAGGAGTGCCCGCGCCCCACAGGCATTCTTCGTGGCGGCATTCTTCGGCACTCTTCGTGGCATTCTTCGTGGCATGTCTGGCATGTCTTCGTGGCATTGCTTCCCCTTCCTACCTGTGTTAGCCTCATTTCGAGGGGATCACTTTGCAGGACAAAGTACCTGTTGGCCTGGATCGCAAGGAAACGGAACTCTATCGTCAGCTTGATCCGGGGCGGCTTCCGAAACACATCGCCATCATCATGGACGGCAACGGGCGCTGGGCCAAGCGGCGCCACATGCCGCGCGTGGCCGGACATCGCGCCGGGGTCGCGGCCGTGCGGTCCACGGTGGAGACGGCGGCGCGCATTGGCATTGGGGCGCTCACGCTCTATGCGTTTTCCGAGGAGAACTGGAAGAAGCGTCCGATGAGCGAAGTGGATTTTCTGATGCGCCTGCTCAGCCGCTACTTGAAGGCTGAAGTGCCCACGCTGAACAAGAACAACATTCGGCTGGAATATATCGGGCGGCAGCAGCAGCTGCCTGACGATGTGCAGGAGCGCATGGCTTGGGCCCGCGAGAGCACGGCGCACAATGCGGGAATGGTGCTCACGCTGGCGCTGAATTACAGCGCGCGCAGCGAACTGGTGGACGCCTTCCGCTCCATGGTGCATGCGGCGTCGCAGAACGGCGGCATCGAGCATTTGCAAATCGACGAAGAGATGATCGGGCGGCATCTTTATACCAGCCATCTGCCCGATCCGGATCTGGTAGTGCGCACCAGCGGTGAGATGCGTCTGAGTAATTTCCTGCTGTGGCAGCTGGCTTATGCCGAGATTTATGTGACGCCGATTCTGTGGCCGGATTTTCGCGGGGCGCATCTGATCGAGGGCATTGCCGAGTATCAGAAGCGGGAGCGGCGGTACGGCGGACTGAATCACGGCGACGGGCATGGGCTGGAGAGTTCTTCGGCGGTGCGAAAATCTTAACCACAGGGGCGCACAGAGGAAATCGATTCTTCCAAGGTTCTGCGTGACTCTGTGGTTTTAATTTTGAATTCGTGCAAATATCGTAACGGCACGGCTAAGGCCGTCGCCGTCACGAGTCCCACCTACTTCCCTTGCTGAAGCGCATTGCGACTGCGGTTGTTCTGATCCCGATTGTGCTGGCGCTCATCCTGCGGGCGCCGGTTCCGGTGCTGGCCGTGGTGGCCGCCGTGGTGGCGCTGCTGACCATTCGTGAATTCCTGAAGCTGACGGAATCCTATGGCGTGCAGCCTATGCGGCTGCCCACCTATATTTTCTCGGGGCTGTTTTTTCTGCTGCTGGCGGTGAATCCGGGGAACGAAAAGCCTCTGCCCTCGACCGCGATCTTCATCCTTGTCGCAGGCGCGGCCGCTGCCCTGGCTCCGTTTATTTTTCTGACGATCGGAATGCGGCGCACTGAGCTGCGCAGTGGATATCCGGCGGCCGCGGCGGCCGCGTTTGCCTTCACTTACATCGCGCTGCCCATGGGAATGCTGGTGCAGCTACGGCAGTTGTGGGCGGGGGCTTTCTATCTGTTGTATCTGCTGCTGGTGGTTTGGGCGGGGGATATTCTCGCGTATTTTGTCGGCAAGTCAATCGGGCGCCATTTGATGGCGCCGCGCATCAGTCCGAAGAAAACGTGGGAGGGCGCGGCGGCTTCGCTCGTGGCGAGTGTGGGCGTGGGCTGGCTGGTGTTTAGTCATGCCGAGGGGATCAGTTCGGCGTTGTTGAGCTGGGGATTGATCTCGCGGCGCGACGGATTGTTCGGCCTGGAAATACCTGCCATGGGTCCGGTGATTCTGCTCACGGTTGTGCTGAACATCGCAGCGCAGCTGGGCGATCTGGTGGAATCGCTGATCAAGCGCGGAGCTGATGTGAAAGATTCCGGCGCGCTGCTGCCCGGTCACGGCGGTATGCTCGACCGCATTGATGCGCTGCTGTTTGCGGCTCCGGTGCTATGGTGCTATGCGGCTTGGCGGGTGCTGCAGTAGTGTCCTGCTTTTTCAATTTGTCCCAGAGATTTTTGGACCTTGCATCTTGCAGCGAGCGTCTGAGATGGGGACCGAGACCATAAACAGCCGCCGTCTCCGCGAGTATCTGCCACGGGAGATCGTCCGGGTACCTGTCGCGGCCCTGTCCAAGTCCCGAGATGTGTCCGCTTAGCTGGTGTTGAAGCTCGTTCAAGCCCTTGAAAGCCCTCGTTTGTTGTTCTCCCTGGAGGTCTAGTCGAAAGCCGCGACCGTGAATTGTAAGATCGTGGGACACAAGGTCAAGAAAGATCTGCTTGCTCGGATCTGTCAGGGCCAGGTACCAATCTCGAATATCGTTGTTCAAATTGAGGTCTCCTCTCTTTCGCTATTTCTGGGGTGTTGAAGGGGTGTCAGGTACTTTCGTGGGAGGATCCGAAAGCGGAGGCGAAGGCGGGCTGAGGAGCGGTGTCGCCATGGTAATCGAAGCGGCAAGTGCGGTCGAGCGGAAACCAATAACTGCAGTCCACGCGAATTTGGACGCAGCCCCACCCCCAAGTTTCGACACCCAAAGGCAGAACCATCGTAAAATAGAAGCGGTGAGTCTTGCGCCGACAGTTCTCTTCTTCTTATGAAACGCATCGCCATCCTGGGCTCTACCGGCTCGATCGGCCGCAGCACGCTTAGCGTGGCCGAGTCTTATCCTGACCGTTTTCAGATTGTGGCGCTGGCGGCTGGGTCGAACCTGGAAGCGGCGTTTGAGCAGGCGCTGCTCTGGAAGCCGAAAGTGATCTCAATGGCGACGGAGGCCGATGCGGACACGCTCCAAGCTCGGCTGAAAAAAAATGGGTCGGGCGGGATTGAAGTGGTTCACGGCGCGGCCGGCGCCGTCCGGGTCGCGACTCATCCTGAGGTCGATTTCGTGGTCAGCGCAATCGTGGGAGTTGCCGGGCTTGAGGCAACTTATGAGGCGGTTCGCGCCGGGAAGGTTGTTGGCTTAGCCAACAAAGAATGCCTGGTCGCGGCGGGAGAGCTGATCACTGCCGAAGCGCGCAAACAAGGCAAGCCGCTGCTGCCGATCGACAGCGAGCACAATGCCGTGCATCAATGCCTGCGCGGCGGGCGCCTGGAGGAAGTCGAGCGCATCTGGCTGACGGCATCGGGCGGGCCCTTTCTGAACACGCCGCGCGCGGAGTTCGACTCCATCACCGTGGAGCAGGCGCTCAACCATCCCACGTGGAAGATGGGGCGGCGCATCACCATCGACTCGGCCACGCTGATGAACAAAGGTTTCGAGGTGATTGAGGCCTGCCGGCTGTTTCACCTGCCTCCGAGCAAGGTGGAAGTGATCGTGCATCCACAATCAACCATTCATTCCATGGTGGAATTCATTGACGGCAGCATCCTGGCGCAATTTTCGGTTACGGACATGCGCCTGCCGATCCTTTACGCGCTAACATATCCGGAGCGGATTCAGTCGGATATGCGCTTCCCCGTGAGTGACTTGCGTCATCTGGACTTCAGCCCGCCCGACATGAGTAAATTTCCTTGTCTGCGGCTCGCCTACGAGGCGGCCGAGGCCGGCGGGGCAAAAACGGTAGCTCTGAATGCCGCCGACGAGGTGGCCGTGGCCGCGTTTCTCGAAGGCGCCATCCGCTTTAATGACATTCCCAGGATCATCGAAGACGTGCTCTCGCGAACAAATGCTGGATCATTGGAGTCTATTGGGGGTGTGCTTAAAGCCGACGCCGAGGCCCGCCGATGTGCTCAAGAACAGGTCGCGGACCTCAGCGGGAAAGATTCGAAAAATATTGTGTCATCCCGGGCAACTTCTTTTGTCTGATTTTGGAATCTAAAGGGTTAGAAAGTACGTATCTCTACTATGCCTGAGTTTCTTAGTCCGCTCGCTTACCTCTACGTTATCCCAGTTTTGGGGTTCATGATCCTGATCCACGAGTTCGGCCATTTTGCCGTGGCCAAGCTGCTGGGAGTGCGCGTGGAGCAGTTCGCCATTGGATTTGGCAAGCGCCTGGTCGGCTTCCGCAGAGGGGAAACCGATTATCGCATCAACCTGTTGCCGCTCGGCGGCTACGTCAAGATGAGTGGCGAGAACCCGATGGATGAGCGCACCGACGATCCCGGCGAATTCATGAACCATCCGCGCTGGCACCGCTTCCTGATCGCCATCGCCGGACCGACCATGAACATCCTGCTGGCCATCTTTCTTCTCACCACGGTCTACATGGTGCACTACGAGTACCCCGTCTACATGGACAAGGCAGCTGTGATCGACGGGGTGCGAAAGGATTCCGCTGCCGCACGGGCCGGCATCGAGCCCGGCGACCGCGTGGTGAAGGTTGACGGCATCACCAACCCCACCTGGGAACAACTGGCGCCGCGGGTTTTCATCAGCCCGAATCAGCCGATTGCCATCACCATCCAGCGCGGAGATCAACTGCTCGAAAAGACCATCGTGCCTAAGCCGGTGACTACCTCGGAAGTGGGATCGGCGGGATGGTATCCCGCGGAACCGGTGATCATCGGCCGGCTTGAGAAGGACATGCCTGCCATCAAGTCGGGACTAAAAGAGAATGACAAAGTTGTCGGCATGAACGGCAAGCCGCTGGTTTCGATTGACGAGATGATCGAGCGCCTGCAGGATACAAAAGATCAGCCGGTCGATCTTACCGTTCTCCGGGGAAGCCAGACTTTGAATTTCCGGATGCAGCCTGTGCTTTCGAGCACCGAAGACCCGAAGGAGCAGCGCTACCGGCTGGGCTTCCTGAACCAGGAAGAAACCAAGGTGACGAAGCTGCCCTTCTCGCAGGCGCTGCAGCTCTCGCTCGAAGAAAACAAGAAATATTCGCTGCTGCTTCTGGAACTGGCGAAGAAAATCGTGGAGCGCAAAATTTCGCTGAAGGCCGTCTCCGGCCCCATCGGAATCGCGCAGGAAACCGCATATCAAGCGCAGCAAAAGGGCTGGACGCCGCTGATGGGCCTGACCGCGGGCATCAGTCTCAACCTGGGCATTTTCAACCTGCTTCCGATCCCCATACTCGATGGCGGCGTGATCATGTTCCTGCTGATTGAGGGCCTGATGCGACGCGACATCAGCCTGCGCATCAAGGAACGCATCTACCAGGCGGCATTTGTGTTTCTGGTGCTGTTTGCGGTGATGGTGATCTATAACGACATCATGAAGAGCATTCCAGGGTTGGGCGGATAGGCTGCCGTAGGATTGTTCTGACTTCGCGGATTGTTTTCGTTTCAGGGAGCCAGCAATGGCTCCCTTTTTGTTGCACGATTTCCTTCTTCGATTCCCCTGTTGCTACACGTAGTCTCGCTGTTGGCCGAGGACAAACCGCTGCCCAAGAGGAACTGCGACCACGGGCTTGTGTGGGGGCGGGCACTCTTGCCCGTCCGTGCCGAGCGAAGCTGGGCTGCCTAGCACTGGTGCCGGGGAGCTGTCCGCAACAAAGCGAGCTGCGCTCGCTCGACGGGCAAGAGTGCCCATCCCCACAAAAACCATGGGTTGGGGGTGTCGAAAGCCGTAACTTGCGTAACCTCAGAGACCTGAAAGCTATTGCACTGCCAGTCGGTTGGCTCTATGAACAAGGGTAGATGGCCACCGTGGTCCAGCCCTTTGTTTCGCGCTCGACGGTCTCAGAAGACGTCGAAGGATTGCGCATCTCGATCCCTGCGCAGCGCAGCTGGGCCATCGTGTTCATGCTGGGCTGGCTCGGCGCGTGGACCGCAGGCGGAATTGCAGCTGGAACCAGCCTGTTCCACCGCTTCAACTTCTTCATCCTGTTCTGGATGTTAGCCTGGGCCTTCGGAGAAGTATTGGTCGGCTACACCGTGCTTTACGCGATCGGGGGACGACAGATTGTTCTCTCGAAATTCGACGCCTTGACCATCAAGACCGAGATTTTCGGTCTTGGTTCGGCGAGGTCCTACCTGGTCGGCGAGATGAAGAATCTGCGATTTCAGCCCCCGGCCATCGTGGGCAGAGGCCAACGGGCTAGCGGGATTGCGTTCGACTACGGCGCTAAAACGGTGATGTTCGGCGCTGGGCTGGATGAAAAAGAGGCGATGGACCTGGTCGCCCGCATCCGGCAAAGATGCCCGGTAGCGGACGCGGCATCGCAAGAATCCGGCACCAAGTTCTGGGCGCACACCTAGCCACGCGGCTCAATTCCCCTGTTGCCGATTCTCTTCTGTAGCCAGCCTTTTCGGCCAGCGTCTTCGGCCCCCGTCGGCCGCGCAGTGGAGGGGTAGAACGCAGGAACGGAAGATGCTCATGCCGGAAACTCCCAGTCCAACGCGAGCCACGATCTCGGAAGAATCGGGCACCGTCCGGATCTCCATCCCAATGCGGCGAGACTGGGGGGAGCTGATTTTTCTGGCCGTGTGGCTCGGCTTCTGGATATTTCTGGCGCGTTCCTCATTTCATGCGGCGGGAAAAGACTTCGGTCCTGCCTGGCTGGGGCTTTGGATTCTGGCTGCGGCTTGGGTGCTACACACCGTGCTCAGAAAACTGGCGGGGCGCGACGTGATGACTGCTGACACAAAGATGATCGGGGTGCGGCAGGAAATCCTCGGGATTGGAATTACGCAGCAATATGAAGTTGCTGAAATTCGCTACCTCCACTTCGAACCAGCGCGAGGCCGGGGGAAATCCTACCGGGCCAGCCATATCGCGTTCGACTGCGGCGAGCAAACCGCAAGCTTCGGCTCCGGTATCAGTCGAGAAGAAGCCACCCCGATTGTTTCGTTGCTGACGCAGCGCTACAACTTTCCCGGTCCGGCTCGCCTCAGCGGCGTCACCGTCAGCCGTCCCGGACTCGAGGGCCTTGGTTGGTTCACCACTCGACGCGGCTACCAGGCCGGGCTTGTCCTGCTCGCAGTGTGCCTGGCGCTGCTCGGAGTGCGGATGTCCGACTATCTCCGCGAGGCGCACAGCGCCCGGTGGCCTGTGGTGGAAGGCGTCGTCGTGGATTCCGGCCTGGCTTTCACGCCAGCGAGACGGGGGCCATTGTATATGCCCTCAGTTCGCTACCAGTACCGCGTGGGCAACCGTGAATTCACGGGTTCACAACTCGACTTCCACACCAAAGACCGCTGGCACTCCCGGCAGTACGCCGAGCGGAAGCTCGGCCAGTATCCGGCGGGCAAAGTGGTGCGTGTCTCCTACGATCCCGACGACCCCAGCTTTGCGGTTCTGGAAGCCGGCATTGCGGGTGACCCGTTGTTTCTGATGTATCTCGACACCGGGTTCCTGGTATTGTTTGCCATTGGATTCATTTATCTGCTCGCCACGATGCCGGCTGATCGTCCCGAGCCAGCCCGCCACGGTTCCGCGGTCGGCGCCTGACTACACACCGGCTGGCTCGATTTCCGCGTGGTAAAATAGAACTTTCCGATGTCTATGATTCCACGCAGAAAAACCGTTACCGTCGTTGTGGACGGAGTTCGCGTCGGCTCCGATGCACCGATTGTGGTGCAGTCGATGACCAACACCGATACCGCCGATATTGCTGGCACCGTCCAGCAGTGTGCGGCGCTGGCTCGCGCCGGCTCGGAACTGGTGCGCGTCACCGTCAACAACGACGAAGCTGCGGCTGCCGTGCCCCACATCGTGGAACAGCTCGACAAGCAGGGCATCCGCGTGCCCATCATCGGCGATTTCCACTACAACGGGCATGTTCTGCTCACCAAGTATCCTGAGTGCGCGCGCGATCTGGCCAAATACCGCATCAATCCCGGCAACGCCAGCATTGGGAAGACAGGCGACTCCAACTTCCGCACCATGATCGAAGTGGCCGTCAAATATGAAAAGCCGGTGCGCATCGGCGTGAATTGGGGATCGCTCGACCAGACGCTGCTGACCCGCATGATGGATGAGAATTCGAAGCTCGACGAGCCTAAAGACGCCCGTGAAGTCACGATGGAAGCCATGGTGGTCAGCGCCTTGAATTCCGCCGACCTCGCACAGAAATTCGGCCTGCGTCCGGATCAGATTATTCTCAGCGCGAAGGTCAGTGGCGTGCAGGATTTGATCGACGTCTACCGCGCGCTGGCGGCGCGCTGCAACTATCCGCTGCATCTCGGCCTGACCGAAGCGGGGATGGGCGCGAAGGGCGTGGTCGCATCCGCCGCGGCCATGGGCGTGGTGCTGCAGGAAGGCATCGGCGATACCATCCGCGTTTCGCTGACCCCGGCTCCCGGCGGCGACCGCACCGAAGAAGTTCGCGTGGCGCAGCAAATTCTGCAGTCCATGGGCATTCGCAGCTTCACCCCGCAGGTCACGGCTTGCCCCGGCTGCGGACGCACCACCAGCACGTTCTTCCAGGAGATGGCGGAGCAAATCCAGACTTACCTGCGCGAGCAGATGCCCATGTGGAAGGGCCGCTACGTGGGCGTGGAAGAGATGAAGCTGGCGGTCATGGGCTGCGTTGTCAACGGTCCCGGCGAATCGAAGCACGCGAACATCGGCATTTCCCTGCCCGGAACGTTCGAGGAGCCCAAGGCTCCGGTCTACGTGGATGGACGCCTGTTCACCACGCTGAAGGGCGACCGCATCGTCCCCGAGTTCATCGGGATTCTCGATGAATATGTGGACTCGCACTATGCGGCGAGAGGAACTGCCAAAGAAGAAGTTCCCGCCAGAGTCTGACCTTACCTTAGCGTGTCATCACTTCAGCGTGTCATCACTTTGGAGTGTCATCACCGTAGAGTGTCCTAACCTTAGAGTGTCATCCTGCGCAGCGAGCCGGTGCGCGAAGCGAACCGGCTTGCGGAGTCGAAGGCCCCCTATCACCCTATTCATCATTCATCATTCATCATTCATCCCTCATCCCTGTCAAGGCTGCGTCCTCGGAGGCTGGCGGGTGGCCGAAAACGATGACTGGAAGTCTTAGCCTACCCGCGTCCCAGTGAGCTGCGAGGGATCCCCTCGGCTTCGCTCGGGGCAGGCTCTTCGACTATGACTGGTCTTTCGCCTCGCGAAAGACCAGTCTTCGCTCGGGATCACAAAGCTAGAGGATTACTGCCCCGGCAACAGGAAGACCGGGTTCTGCTGGGGCAAAGAGTTGGATGTGGTGCCGATGCCAAATGGCGTTGCCAGATCGAGCAGCAGCGTATCGGCGGGAATGTTCGCTGCCGGGTTGTTGGTGTTGCCGTCGGCAGTGTTGACGATGGCCACGGACCCGGAATCGCAAACGCTGACGTAAACGCGGCTGCTGTCGGCCGCCGCGACGGCGGAAACCCGGAAGCGTGCCGCAAAGCGAGAAACCGGTCCCGACGGCGGTGTCGGCGACACTTGCACCAGACCAGGATTGTAGAGGTACTGGCCACTCGCATTCGCGTTCGGTGGTAGGCAATTTGCCACTTCGGCGACGGCCACAATCTGGCCGGGAGGCGACGTAATGGCTGAAATCTGGCTCGTCATCGCCATCGACAGCGCGTCAAGCACCGTCACCGAACCAGCCACATAGCACGACGGAACGGAACTCGGCGATGCCGGAGTGGTGAAGTTCGGGTCCGTGCAGCCCGGGTTCGGGGTTGGAGGGGCCGATACCAGCTGATAGCCCAGCTGATAGCTTGCGATATATGCTTCCGTGCTATCGGGCAGGGCTGCCACCGACGTGGGACACGGATTGACGCAGGATGGATAGTTTGCACTCGAGTAGCCTGCCGGAAGGCAAGCGGAGGTGCCTGATCCTAATGCGGGGATTCCGCAGGCGTTCAGCAGCGACGGGGCGTTCCCGGCGACGGAAAAAATATATGCAGTGCTGTTGTTTGGATTGGTGACGTAAAGCCGGTTCAAATTCGGGTCATACAAAACGTAGTTCGCTCCCACCCCCACCGAGACGCTGGCGATCACCGTGTCGGTCGCAGCATCGATGGTCCAGAGCTGGCCATCACCCTGGCTCAGGACATAGACCTGCTGGCCGTCACCACGCGCCAAGATCCATACTGGTGTCGTCCCGGTAAACCCAGCAACGGTTCCAGTAGTGGTAGTGGGCGTCATATCCACGGTGTAGAAGGGGGCGACCGTGTTATTCCCCTGATTCAGCACGTAGAGCTTGTTGCCGTTGGGAGTTTGCACCTGGGCCAGCGCCACCGGATTCGACAAGACGATGGGAGGCGACGACCCAGGCGCGGCGTAAACGATGTCTGTGATGACGTTGCTCGTCGCGTTGACCACGGCGATCGAGTCGGTGCTGGTCGTGCCGTTCGGATTACAGATCGGCGGGGCGTTCTCCACCCCGTAGTTGGCGACGTAAACCGTCGTATTCTGCGAGGCCGCAACAAAATCCGGCAAGTAGGAACAGAAGAAGGGCGTCGAGTTGGGAGTGGGATTGGGAATAAGGTTGGGATAGCTGACCACGGTCGCCGTTCCGATGCCGCTCGACGTGGCCGATTGCGTGGCCGGGATGAACGAAGAAATCGCGTCTAACCCGTTGGCAACCGCGCTGCCAGCGCTCGCCACAAAGACCCGGTTGAAATCAGGCAGACTGGTGGCGTGCGTCGGATTCGCGCCGCTCACGGTTCCATCCACCAGGGTGGCAATTCCCACGTCCGTATCGCCACCAACGTCGATCTGCATCGCAGAACCGGGGCCGTAAACCAGCGTGGGGATGACATTACCGGGATTATTGGGGTCCGGGGAAAGACCGTAGAGAGCGTTGGTGTTCAGGGAAAACACGGCGTGAAAATCGCCGGGATTCGGCGGAATATTGTTGATGGGAATCACCACCGGTCGATAAATCTGGCCGCAGGCAACGCAAATCACCATCGCAAGTACCGTTGCCGCCATCCAGCCCTTATTTCGAAGACTCATCAGCACCCCGGAGAGATAGTTTCTGATTTTCAAGTGATCAGACGAAGCGACCATTGTAAACATTGCCAGCGATCCGCGCAAAAGGCGGGCTTCGGTTTTCGGGCTTCGGCTTTCGGGCTTCGGCTTTCAGGCTTCAGCTTTCAGGCTTCAGCTTCAGATTTCAGATTTCAGATTTCAGAAATGGATGCGTTACAGGTACGAGGAGATGCCCGGTGCAGCAATTCGGCAGCACCGAGATCGCGGAGCCCCGGACGCCCTCGTCCGGGGTGCTGAAACCCGAAAGCCGAAGCCCGAAGCCGCTTCTCACCGTCCGCGGCGCGACTTTGTGGCAACTGGTGCATCCGAGCTAGCCGTGGCCGCCGGCTTTTTCTTGCCTTCCATTTGCGCCAGGCTCTGCTTCAAGGCGGCCATCAGGTCGACCACCGGGGCCAACTTTTTCGGTTGCTCGACTTCGGCCACTTCTCCGCCTTCGAGCTTGGTCTCAATCAGCTTCTTCAGATTTTCCTGGAAGTTGTCTTTGTACTTTTCGGGATTCCATTCGTCGGCCAGCGCTTCGATCAGCTGATGTGCCACTTTTACTTCCGCATCCTTCAACTCCACATCAGGCGCGCCGAAGCCTTCCACTTTTTTCACTTCTTCCGCGTAGTACATGGTGTGCAGCATCATGCCGCCTTCATGCGGACGCAGAAATACCGTGTACTCGCGGTTGTGCATGGTGATCTGGGCGATGGCCACATATTCGCTCTCTTCCAAAGCCTTGGTCAGCAGCGCATAGGGACGTCGTCCCGCTTCTTCCGGCATCATGTAATACGACGACTCGAAATACACGGGATCGACTTCGCTGGTCTTCACGAACTCGAGGATCTCCATGGTCTTGGCGGTCTGCGGCTCGATCTTCTTGATCTCGTCGGGCTCGATGATGATGTATTCGTCTTTGCGGAACTCGTAGCCCTTGACCATGTCGCTGCGCTCGACAACGACGCCTTCGGCCTGACAAATGTATTGCTGCTTGAGCCGCGACTTGTCCGTGCGGTGCAGCATGTTGAACGAAATGCCGGAACTGCGCGCGCCTGAAAACAAACGCACAGGCATGGAGATGAGTCCAAAAGTTAAGTGACCCGACCAAACCGACGATGGCATAGTTCCCCCCTCGAACCGTCCGCGATGCGGTGCCGCAGACGGAATTCGGCGACCGAGCGGCTAAGCTCAATAGCAGACAGAGTTTAGCCCAAAACGGTACTTGGATGCACCAAGCGAGTGGCGTGTTGGGGGCACGGAGGAACCGAAATTCAAAGCCGGACGGAATGGGGTTTGCGACCGGCCGGCACCATCGGTAGTAGTTACTGGGGGGGGTCGTTCCCATCCCCGCTCGGTCTCGGGCCTCGGCAGCCATCCGGCCGGCCAGCCAGGAACTAGCCAACAATTCATCACCCGCAGCTCGGCTGAGACAGAATTCGGAGCCTGTCGGATATTTCCAATCTGGTATAGCATCCACTGGACGAGGTTCACTATGACAACGACAACCTCTCTCAGAAGTGACGTAACCACGGGATCAAACCTACAGCAAGCAGCAAACGGGCTGGCGCTGGTGCGCCTGACGATTGGGGCAATGTTCGTGTGGGTGTTTTTCGAGAATCTGGGGAAAGGACTCTACACCCCGGCAGGTTACGCGGGTCTGATCAACTACTACATTAAGGCGAGCCATTGTCCGGCCGTGTGGAAGGCAGTGATGGGCCTGGCGGCAAACCACGCCGCGATGGCGGCTCCTGTGCAGGCCATGACCGAGATCTCTCTCGGTATCCTGCTCGTCATCGGCCTGCTTACCCGACCGGCCGCATTTGTGGCCTTTCTGTATCTCGGCAGCCTTTGGATCTCGGAGTGGGGCACCTCGTGGATCTGGGAACTGCTGGTTCCGGTGCTGGCATCGCTCGGGCTCGCCATTGGAAGCGCCGGCCGGAGATGGGGCGTTGACGCGTGGCTGTCGCAACGGTGGCCATCTTCTCTTTTCTGGTAATCGGGGGTGGTGATTGGGCCAGAATCCCTTGAATCACGCCCACGTGCGAGTGTCCGTCATCATCCCCACCCATAATGAAGCGCAGGCGATTGAGCGCGTTTTAGCGGATCTCCCGGCCCATCTCACGATGGAGGTCATCGTAGTCGACAGCAACTCGAACGACGGGACCCCCGAGATCGCCGCAAGAATGGGAGCCCGCGTGGTTCAGGAACCACGGCGCGGCTATGGGCGAGCCTGTCTCACAGGTCTGGCCATGGCAAATTCCCCTGACGTGGTTGTGTTCCTTGATGGCGACTATAGCGATCGGCCCTCGGAACTTCCGCTTCTCTTAGCGCCAATCCTTGAGGGACCTGCGGAGGGGCGGGCGGACATCACGCTCGGGTCCCGCCTGCGGGGGCGGCTTTCTGCTGGGGCGTTACCTTGGCATCAGGCATTGGGTAATCGTCTCGCCGCCGGCCTGATCAGACTTCTTTATGGACTAGAGATCAGTGATCTAGGGCCATTTCGCGCTGGCCGCGCCGATGTACTACGCGCGCTCGCGCTCGAACAAACCACATATGGCTGGGCGGTTGAGATGATCCTCAAAGGCTCCCTGGCTGGATTCCGCGTGGTTGAAGTCCCGGTGAGCTACTACCCGCGCATCGGAAAATCGAAGATCAGCGGTACGCTGAAAGGCACGGTGGGCGCGGCTTGGTTCATTCTCAGCCTCATCGTGCGCTATTATTTCCGGCGCCGAAGAACCGGGACACCACGGGCAGCGTAGATCCGGGGTCAAAAGTTTATGAAATCCACGAGCGAGACAGCGGTGCGTTCGTCAAGCACCGACCGCGTTCTAGTAATCATGGCGAAAGCACCCAGGCCAGGCGCGGTCAAAACCCGCCTGGCTCCCAGCCTTTCTCCTACGGCCGTCACTGCGTTCTATTGCTGCCTCCTCGAAGACACGCTGGCGCTGGCGCGGTCCTTGAGTGAGGTGGAAGTTGCCATCATGTGCCCGGAGTCGGACGTAACCGAGTTGGCGCAATTAGCAGGCCACGAAGCGAGCGTAGTTGCGCAGAAAGGCGAAGGCCTGGCCGCGGGTCTCACTTCGGTGTTTGCGCACTTCGCGCAAGATCATCAAAGGGAAGATCATCCAAGGGGCGCATATCAACGACGCACGATCGCCTTCAACAGCGACAGCCCACACCTGCCGCGTGCTGTTCTCGAAGATGCGTTCGAAACGCTGGCCACGCATGACGTAGTCGTTGGACCAACGCACGACGGAGGCTACTATCTCGTTGGGGCAAAGGCTTCTCATCCTACGCTTTTCGCCGGCGACGGAATGGGTACCAGCAGTGCGCTGGAGAGACTCCTGACGCGGGCACAGGGTCTACAGCTATCCGTAAGTTTTGCACAATCTTTCTACGATATTGATGTAGCGGACGACCTGACTTGCCTGGCGGAAGAGTTGCGTCTGGCTCCGGCAAGGGCGCCGCGCACGGCAGCGTGGCTTAAGGAGTGGGACAGATTATGCGGAGCGGGCACCGCATAAGAAACCTTGTGGCACCACAAGCACCGACGGGCACTGGAGAATTGTAATGGTGAAGGTCACCCCCGAGTGGAGAGTGTATATGCTGGGAGCCGCGTTGTGCGTGGCGCTAACGATCTGCGCACGCAACTTCGGTGAAAGGGGTGGACCGTACTTCATGGCGTCTTTGACGGTTGCGGGAATCGCCTACCTCTTCGCAATCCGTGAGTTCTTCGCTACGCCGAACTTTTCCCGGCGAGTTGTCGTCCTTGGGCTTGTCCTGGCTGCTGTGTGGCACATGGAATACCTTCGACGACCGGCGGGCGCCGATGACGATATCCACCGCTACGTTTGGGATGGCCGCCTGCAGAGGCTCGGCTACAATCCCTATATTGTCGTTCCCAGCGATCCTGCATTCGCCGCGCTGCACACATCCGAGACCCGCACGCTGAACAACCCGGATCTACCGAGTCCATATCCACCTGGAGCGCAGCTATTCTTCCGCGCGGTAACCGCGATTCAGGAGTCTACCTTTGCCCTGAAAGTAGCCTTCGTGCTTTGCGAGCTGGCAATTGTTTTCGTGTTGCTCGATGTCTTGCGTTGTACCCGGCAGGGAGCGCACCTGGTTCTGGCCTTCGCCTGGAACCCCTTGTTGGCGATTGAGGTAGCGGGAAGCGGTCACATTGACATTGTGGGCGCGCTATTGTTGGTGGTGTCCGCCGCTGCGCTGCGGCGGCGATGGCGCGCGACTGCGGCCGTCGCACTTGGGCTGGCCATCGCGGTGAAATTCCTGCCGATCGTACTGTTGCCCCTCTACTGGAAGCGCGTTCGCATTCGCGACGCGGCGCTGGCGGCAGTTGTGGTCGGACTCCTCTACCTGCCACTTCTTAATCACGGCCGCATTTCGATCGGTTCCCTGGGCACGTACGTGCAGAATTTCCGCTTTAATGGTCCCGTGTTCGCGGCGCTCGACCGAGTGGCGTCTCCGCAATTGCTAGTGGGGCTGGCATTACTCGCCGGATTGGTCACTGCAACCTGGCTCAGCATAAGACGCTCAGCGCCCGGCTGGTCTGAGGACCAATTTGCCTGGGACCTATTTGCTTGGCCCATGACGGCAACTCTTTTGTGCGCCCCGGCAGTATTTCCGTGGTACCTTCTGTGGCTGCTGCCATTTTTGACGTCGGCCTCGACGCTGCTGATCATTATTTGGACTGTGAGCATTATCCCCGTATACGTCCAATGGCACTTGCGCGCACTGGGACGTCCGTGGGGAGCGCTTCCGGGTTGGGTGATGGGGCTGGAATACGGATGCCTGGCGATCGCTGCCGCGATTATTTTCGTGCGCCGGATGCCACAGTCGCAGGCGGCGAACGCTCAACCGTGCAAGTAGCCCAAAGGACGCCCAACCGTATTACTGTATCCGGAAGCCGTGCACTGTCATCCTAGCCAGCATCTGTTCAATTCACCGAGGAGCGAACTCTATGAGAAATATCCGCCGTTTCACCCTGATGGGTCTTCTGCTTTGCGGAGTGCTCGTCCTTGCTCCGACCTCTTGGGCGCAACAGCGCGCGCCAATTCTTGATCAAGTCGCCAAAACCTTTGGAGTGGATTCTTGGGACAGAGTCGAAGCTGTCCGCTACACCTGGAACGGAGAAATCACCGGACTCTTCAAAGCGGCGCACAAGTGGGAGTGGGAGCCGAAGAGCGGAAAAGTTTCATTCGAAGGAGTGGGCAAGGATGGCAAGCCGGTCAGTGTTACTTACGACAGCTCGCAGCTCGGCACTCAATCGGACCAGGTGAAGAATGAGATTGAGCCGTCTTTTGTGAACGATAACTATTGGGTCTTCTTTCCCTTCCACGCTTTCTGGGACAAGAACGCCAGCGCGATCGACCAAGGCAAATTCAATCTGCCGCAAGGCCCGGGCACAGCCGAACTGGTCCCGGTGAAGTATCCAGCCGATGGCGGCTACACGCCCGGCGACACCTGGGATCTCTACGTTGGTAAAGACAATCGCGTCGTGTACTTTGACTACCACCGCGGCGGGGCCAAGCCGCCGAGCCGCGTCTTAGCCACCTGGACGGGCTATAAAAAGGCAGGTCCAATTCTGTTCGCAACCGAACATAAGGGTATGGCCGATGGCAAGCCCCTGCACATCTTTTTTACAGACGTGGCAGTCAAGCTGACGGGCTCGGACAAATGGATTCCCGCGCAATAACTACCGGACAGGCTGGTTCGGACAAGTCTGGTTCGGACAGGGGATGTCGTTCTCACAAATCAGGACTACCTGGCGATCACGACGGTCGTGCAGGAACTGCGCAGTTTGGGCAGATCGCGATTTGCGGCCATGCGGATCCGGAGTGTCGGGCGTTCCCCGCGAATGATCGGACAGTAAGAGTCAGGTTGTAGCAGTGCGCCTTGTAAGCTTCGCCGTCCGGCACATCCGCCGTGGCAGGAGTCCCGGAAGTCGCATTGGTTGCAGGTTTGAGGAAGAGTCCGTGCCTGCTCGAAGGGTGTCGAGCTGAGGATTTTGCTGCCTGCGGAGATCAAATCTGAAAGCGGTTCACCGGATCCTGGCCAATAGACGCATGGTTGTGTCGTGCCTCTTGGTGTCACTCGTACGGTGCCCACACCGCAACCGCCCCGGAGCGGCGGGAGCTCCGCCATTGCGCGAACCAGCGGCTCGCCAATCGCGATTACATCGGTTTCCTCAAAGAGGCGCCGGAATCCTTCCCAGTACTCTTCGTAGCTCAAGGCATAGACATCCGATCGCACGGCTTGGTAGACATTCACTCGCAAAGGTGCGTCGAACTGTCTGGCTACTCGCGCCACATCCGCTAAACGCATGTAGTTCGACTTCATCATGACGGCGATGATGGTGACAGGAATACGCAGCCTGAGACACCGTTCTGCCTGCTGGTGGATGAGTGCCCAGTTGCCAGGTCCGCGCTGTGCATCCTGTTCGGCTTGTGTGGCGTAATCGAGAGAGAACTCGATGTCATGGAAGGCTTGCAGTTCATCGTCTTCCAGAACAGCAACGCTATGACCATTCGAAGTGATGGTGAGCTTAACCGGTTTCGTTCGCAGGTAGGCCAGTATTGCCTTGAACTCTGGATGCATGCCGTTCTCGCCGGTGCCGAGATTCACCGAGCGTACGGGCACGCATTCCATCACGGCCTTCACTTGATCCAGGGAGAGACGATCCGCGCGAGTCGGATCGCGGTAGCAGAAGGCGCAGGCCAGATTACACTCGTTGGTAAGACCGAGCCCGAGCGCAATACCGGCATCAGCAGTCATGTGAGATCCGGACGACGAACACTGGGCTGTGGCGTTGTTCATGCACGCTGGTGGCTGCCCTCAAACGCTTATGTCGGACGGCTCTTGGTTCCACGGACGATAAGAACCTCAGCCGGAAAACTCATCCCGCGCTCGGTCGAGTACCCACGCAGAATTTCCAGCGACTGCCGTTTCACTTCACTCGCCTGTTCCCTTGGAAGCTTGGCGAGCTTTTCACGAAGCTTCTCAGACATCTCCGATCGCATTGTCCAAAGGTCTTCTACCGAGATCGGTGCTTGGATTGTGAATTGCAGCAGGCGCTCGGATGGGGCCACTGCGCCAGCCTCTGTAAGAACGTCCCGTAACTTGCCTGGGCTGGCGAAGCGGAATGCGTCGGGCGCGTCGGGCGCAACAGGCGGCGAATCTACAAAACGTTCCATGACTCGCGACAGCGTGTAGAAAAAAGGATTTCTATCGGCGAAATGCCAGGCCGCCACAGACAGTTCCCGCCCGGGCTTTAGCACTCGCAACATCTCTCGAACACTCTCAACGGGAGAGGGAAAGAACATCACGCCGAAGCGACTTACCACGGCATCGAAGGTATCGGCCGGGAACGGCAGACGGTCGGCAGAAGCGACCTCGAATTTCGCGTTCCTGAGCCCCAAATGATCGGTGGCTCGACGAGCAGCATCCACCATCTCCCGTGCGGGATCGATCCCGAGAACCTTGCCCTCGGAGCCGACGATGGCAGCTATGGTCAAAGCTGGCTCCCCGGGTCCCGTAGCAATATCCAGAACTGAGTGCCCGGGACCGATCCGCGCATCCTCGACGAGAGCTTGCGTCACTGGCGCAAACATCTGCCGGATGATTTCGCGGTGTTTCTCCCAGAAGGGCGCCGAATCGCGCCATGCGTTTACCACCTCGGGGTCGGGCTGCATCAACAGAAGTATACCTACCGGACGCTGGGCGGCTAGCCCTCCCTTCAAAGGATTGTCACTGTTTGAATCCGACTGTTTGAATCCGACTGTTTGGATCCGTTGGATAAGCTGGGTGGTATCTTGCGTCGGGACTTGGAGAACTGGTCTCCAGCGGCCTACGTTTAGCTACCCGCTCTGTGCCATCGCTGCTCCGAGCGATGGCATGCACCGCGGTGCAACGATAGCCTAGGAGGCTGAGTCATAAAGAGGCTGACTTATAAAGAGGCTGAGTCTATGGAGACTTAGAGAGGCACGGCTCTGTGCGAAATGTAGGTGTTAAGTTATGTATTATCAATAACTTAAATACGATAGTGGGTCGATTGAACGGCCTGCTGGCGCACTCCTGCAACGGGGCTGACCTCTAGGCCGAGCCAGGGGCTCGGACGGCGACCTGAGCTTCGGGAAGCTCCGCAATGGCCCTCTCCACCAGCACCTGCCCCGGGGTGCCAGTCCCGGCCGTTCTTCTGAGAGCGTCGTTCTGAGGGGGCGTCCTGCTGAAACTGGCTCGGCCGTTGCGTTATCTTGTAGACAGGACTGCTTATCAACGGAGACACAATGAACGACCTGAGCTATCCCATCGGCAAGTTTCACTTCGAAGGATCTGTGACGGAAAGTCAGAAACAACAACTTGTGGATGACATTTCGCACGCGCCCGCCAACCTGCGCGCTGCGGTCTCGGGCCTTTCCCCTGCTCAGCTCGACACAGCTTACCGGCCTGGGGGATGGACGGTGCGTCAGGTCACGCATCATGTGCCCGACAGCCACATGAACGCCTACATCCGCTTCAAGCTGGCGCTCACAGAGTCCGAGCCCACGATCAAGCCTTATGAGCAACAGCTTTGGGCTGAACTTGCTGACACCAAGTCGACGCCGATCGAGGTGTCCCTGACATTGCTGGATTCTCTTCATGATCGCTGGGTTCGCCTGCTGCGATCGCTCAAACCAGAGGATTGGAAGCGTACGTTTCGCCATCCTGAACTGGGCGCGGTCAGCCTGGAGAAGAATTTGGCGCTCTATGCCTGGCATGGAAAGCACCACGTGGCCCACGTCACGGGACTGCGCGAGCGGAACGGCTGGTAGGCCGTTGATTCCACGAAGGTTAGCGTCGAAACTTAAGTGACCTTCCAAGCCTCGAGCCACCTGATATCTTTGGGGATGATGCAGACGCTGTTGCCATATCGTTCGACGAGGGGGAGATATCTGGCCGCTCTTCCCGTGCTGCTCGCGGTGGTGCTGGCTTTTTCCGCCATCGGTTTTGCGCAAGTCGCGCCAAGTTCCTCGTCCCCGGCTGCGCAATCGGCCGAGCAGACGTCTTCGGATACGGGCAGTTCGCTGGCAGCCGCGGCCCGTAAGGCCAAAGCACAGAACCCAACGCATGCCAAGAAAGTCTTCACCGACGAAGACATGGAATTGCAAGCCGGTCCTTTGCCTCGCTTGAAGATGGATGGTGCGGAAAACGCCGACGACGTGACGGCAGCGATCGCGAAATACAAACTGAGTCACACACCGCAGGAGACCGAGGATGTAGTGCGCGCCTGGTACGACCGATACGACAGTGAACTCGCGGCCGCCATCCAGGCGAATCTGGACACCACGAGTCTACGCGCCGCTAACATAAACAACGGCTACGAACTCTGCCAGCAGAACCAGGATTACGAAGACTACCAGCACTGCCGGAATCGGCAGATGGCCGAACAACGCGGCGCACAACACGATCGAACAGAAATCAGCAACAACACAAATGTCGTGGTACGAATCCAACACTCCTTCATGAAAATCCGGGTCGGCCTGACCCAGAACGGCCTGCGTTACGACTGGTTCAAAGTCCGAACCACGAACAACATCGACCGCTTCTGACCGCTGTCGCCGGACTGGCAAGAACGTATTTCAGGTGATCCCCAATCTCCAGGACATGTAGCTGATGGCTTCGCGCAGCACGGCCAGCATGCGTTGGCTCAGGCCGTGGGGCTTGGAATCAGGGCGCGGGGCGACGTAGACCGGACCGATGGCCTCGTGCTCCAGCAGTTCGCGGATGCGAAATACGTGATAGGCGTCGCTTACGGCTACGCAGCTGTGCAATCCGTTGGCGCGCATGATTACGGCCACGCGAACGGCTGATTCCGCGGTGTCGTGGCTCTGAGTTTCCGCGATCAGGTTTCGCTCCGGGACGCCGCGCTCCATCAAGTGGCTGCGGCCCACTTCGCCTTCGCTGAACTTGGGGTCGCCGCCGGCTCCGCCTGTGGTGATGATGACTGGAGCAACCCCCTTGCGATAGAGGGCGTAGGCATGATCGAGACGTGCGCGCAGCACAGGGGACGGGCGTCCGGAATATTCGGCGGCTCCAAAGACCACGATTGCGTCCGCAGCGTGGGTCTGCTGCAACGATGCGGTACGAACGATGCGAACCGCGGTGATTGCCAGCCAGGCCATTGCCAGTGCGCTGACCAAAGCGGCCAGCCGCAGGAAACGCAGTCTCGAGCCTCGATTGGCAGACTGGTTGGCAGACCGGTTGGCAGAGTCGTCGGTCATCCTTGGGCGAAAAACTTGGAAATCTCGTCTTTGGGGATGGCCCCCTCGCGGATGATTCGCCAGCGCGTCTCTTCGTCGGAAAGATCAATGATGGTGGACGGAATGTCGCGAGGCGAAATGCCGCCGTCGACGATGATGCTGATGCGGCCATGAAGCTGGTCGTGCACCTGCTCGGCCGTAGTGCATTCGGCCGCGCCGCTGAGGTTGGCCGAAGTTGCGGTGATCGGAATGGCAGCCGCGGTCACCACCGCCAAAGGAATTTTGGCATTGGGCACGCGCAAGGCTACGTTGCCGGTGTTGGCCGTTACTTTCAGAGGCAGTCGCGATCCTGCTTTCACGATCACGGTCAACGGCCCGGGCCAGAATTTTCGCGCCAGGGCGTAGAACTCTTCCGGCAGCTTTTTGGCGAGTTCCTCGGCCTGGTCGACGCTCTCGATGAGCAAGGAGAGCGGCTTGTGGCGCGAGCGGGTCTTGATGTCATAGACTCTATCGACCGCGCGCAGGTTGAAGGGATCGGCAGCCAGCCCGTAGAACGTGTCGGTGGGCATCCCCAGCACCTCGCCCGCCCGGATCTGATCGGCGGCGTACTTCACCAGTGACAATTCCGGATTCTCGCTATTAATCTTGACGATCTCGGCGCGCACAGCAACCCCTTCCCATTAGCTACAGCGTGGGTGAATTTAGATTGTGAAACTTATCATAATACGGCAAAGCGTTGAAGCTGAGAGAACAGATAGGGACAGCAGCGTATCATGCTGTGACTGCCGTCGCTTGAGAGTTTCGCCCAAGTTGAGCCCGAGTTCTGCAGGAGTTGCGCCCACACATGACCGGGATCCGTGAATCCGCGCGCTCCCAGCCGCGACTGCGGCGCATTGAGGGGCGCCACAATCCTCTACTGAAGCAACTGCGGCAGGCTTTTTCCCGCGCCCAGCGCACCGCCGACGGAGATTGCGCCATCGAAGGGCTGCGCATGCTGGAGGAAGCAATCCGCAGCGGGCTGCGGTTTCGGGCAGTTTTTTTTCGCGAATCGGCGCAGGACCGCGCGGAGCGCCTGTTGCCGCAGATCGGCGCTCACGTTGAAACTTTGTTGCTTCCAGACAAGCTCTTCGATGCTTCCGTTCCCAGCGAGACGCCGCAAGGTGTGGCGGCTCTGGTGCGTCTGAAGGAATTTTCCCTGGACGATGTGCTCGAGAACGAGCGCTTGCAGCTGGGGCCGATTATGGCGCTCGTCGGGCTGCAGGATCCGGGCAATCTGGGCACGATCATACGGTCGGCAGAGGCTTTTGGCAGCGCCGGAATCATTTTGGGTGAGGGCACGGTCAGCCCGTTGAACGCAAAAGCGGTGCGCGCCTCGGCGGGATCCATTTTTCGCCTGCCGGTCGTCGCGGCGGCGGCTGGGCTGGAAGACGTTGTCACCCGGCTTCGCACCAAAAGCGTACGACTGATCGCCACTTCTTCGCACAAGGGAACACCTGTCGATCAAGCCGATCTCACCGGGCCGATTGCCGTTTTCATTGGAAGCGAAGGATCAGGTTTGGCGCGCGGCTTAGTCACACAGATGGACGAGGTCGTGGCCATCCCTCACACGCCGCAAGTGGAATCGCTCAATGCGGGCGTGGCGGGGAGCATTCTTTTGTATGAGGCGGCGAGGCAGAGGAAATGAGTGAACCGCGACGGACAGAAATGTCCGTCAGGTTGCGGGAAAAATCCCCACGTTTCGCAAAACCAGCGAGACATGGGGACCCAAAATGTAGCTCGATCCCGGCGCGCCGACGTCCAACCTACACACGTCAACAGCAAGGTCAAAAGCGACGGACAGGAGTGTCCGTCCTACACGTCTACCGCCAAATCAGATTGATGGCGGTGTTGTGATTGTTGAACGTGACCTGCAGAGTCTTGGTGTCGCCATCAGCGAAGGCGGCAGAGATGGTTTTGGAGAGGTCGACGGATTGGTCGGCGGATTGAGCTCGCAGGCGGATCTCATGAACCCCCACTGGAACCTGGACGGTTTTGGAGTTGGCGCCATAGATTCCATTGAAAACAATCAGGTGCTTGCGAACCGTTCCATGGAGGGGCTGGGTGAGAGTGAGGTTGTTATCTATCCAGAGTGAGAGCGTCGCGTCCTTGAACTGGTGCTGTACGGATAAGTCGAGACTGGAGCTGGATGCCGGGCGTGTGGTGCGCGGGGGGGATGAAGTTTGGACAAGCTTGCGAAGCTGGAGAGGTTTGTCGGCGACAATCCCGGTGACGGCGGGGGTAGTTGGGCGAGCGGAGGAAGTCGCAGCCGGCGTGGGTTGCGCGCCTCCCGCGTACTCCTCGCCCGAACGAGCCGGACCGGGCGGGGGCTCGACCTGTGCCTCGGCGACCGATTTCCGCGACGCGGCAAATTTTCCGAAGGGGTTTCCGACGAGAAGAACGAGCACGAGCATCAGCACCGCGCCCACGATCAGCCCGCGCAGGGGAGTTTTGCGCATCGCGGGATACATTGATCCATTGAACAGGGATCGCTTCCCTTTCGCCGGAGCCAGGTTCGCCGAGGTGAACAAAGCACTCCGCGAGCGCGTCGCCGCCGTGAACGTGGAGTTCAAGGAAGTGGTGGTCGATCCCGGTTTGTGCTGCTGTTGCAGCCGCAGCAGGTCGGCGGCAAAGTCCGAGCCGCGCTGGTAGCGGGCGTTGGGATCTTTCGCAATGGCGCGCGATATGACCGCGTCCAGAGCGCGGGGCAGATCAAGGTCCAGGGCACTGGCCGGAACAGGTTCACGATTGACCACTTTGAAGCAGACCGTGGTGGCGCTGTTGCCGTGAAATGGCGAATGCCCGGTAACCATGGCGTAGAGAATCACGCCCAGAGAAAAAAGGTCGGAACGTCCGTCGGCGCCTTCGCCGGAGAGTTGCTCCGGAGCCATGAAGGCGGGCGTTCCGAGCACGTGGCCGGGCAAAGTGAACTGCGAGAGATTCAGCTTGGCGATGCCCAGGTCGGCAATCTTGGCGTGGCCGTCCTCGGTGATGAGTATGTTGGCCGGCTTTATATCGCGATGAACGACGCCTTGCTCGTGCGCATAATCCAAAGCGCTGGCGATTTCCTCAGCCAGGCGCAAAGCCTTGGCCGGTGGGAGCTTCTTCTCGCGGGAGAGCATCCGGCTCAGAGACTCGCCGGCGACGTACTCGAGCACGATATAAGGATTGTGGGTCTCGGGATCTTCACCGGCGTCAAAAATGGCGACTATGCCGGGGTGATGCAAGCGTCCGGCAGCTTGCGCCTCGACGAAAAATCGTTGGCGGAATTCTTCGTCGCGCTCCGGTTCCTGCCCTTGCAGAGAAACGGTCTTGAGCGCAACCAGGCGATCGATCTGGGGATCGCGTGCCTTGTAGACGACTCCCATGGCGCCGCGGCCTAGCTCGCCGACGATCTCATACCGGCCAAACCGTCTGGTCTCTTGAGTTTCCATGGGTAAGGACCCACTGCGGGCAAAACTGGTGGCCATTCTGGCGGGGAGGGACTTATTGCATGGTATCGCGCCGGGTTTGTCATACCCACCACAATGTTGTGCGCCAGTCGTTACCCCGGTAACGCGGGCCGGGTTACCTCAGGGGGCAGGGGCCAGGAGGCAGGGGTCAGAGGGACCGTGGCTTACGGCCCCTTTTTCTCGGGCTTCTGTGGTGAAATGGATTTTGTGAGTTTGTTCCAGCCAATCCCGAATGCGAGCGCTGCTGACCGCAGCAGCCCTCTCGCCGATCGCATGCGGCCGCGGACGCTGGAGGAATACGTGGGGCAAGAGCATCTGCTCGGTCCCGGCAAGCCGCTGCGCGCGCAGATCGAGCGCGACGATACAGGCTCGATTTTATTTTGGGGACCGCCGGGAACGGGCAAGACTACGCTCGCGAAGATTATCGCCAGCCTGACCAAGGCTGAGTTCATCGAGTTTTCGGCGGTGCTGGCCGGCATCAAGGAAATCAAGCAGGTCATGGCCGACGCGGAACGGGCGCGGCAGTACGGCACGCGGACCATCGTGTTCATCGATGAGATCCATCGTTTCAACAAAGCTCAGCAGGATGCTTTTTTGCCGCACGTGGAAAAGGGAAACATTCGGCTGATCGGCGCGACCACGGAGAACCCTTCTTTCGAGATCAATTCTGCTTTGCTTTCACGCTGCCGGGTTTATGTGCTGAAGCCGCTCGCTGAAGAACAGATTGTTGAACTCTTGCGGCGCGCGTTGGCCGACGAGATCCGCGGTTTGGGAGCCATGAAGTTGAGTGCTTCTGACGATGCGCTGAACAAGATTGCCAGTTACACCAGCGGGGATGCCCGAAGTGCTTACAACGTGCTGGAAGTTGCTGCCTCGCTGGCCAAGTCCCCACTTCTCGCAAAAGACGCGAGAAATGGGGCCCCCGCAGACTCGGCACCCGTGGGCGCCGAGATCACCGATTCCATCGTCCACGATGCGCTGCAGAAGCGCATTCTGCTCTACGACAAGTCGGGCGAAGAACATTACAACCTGATTTCCGCGCTGCATAAATCTGTGCGCAACAGCGATCCCGATGCTGCACTTTACTGGTTGGCGCGCATGCTCGAGGCCGGAGAGGATCCGCTCTACGTGGCGCGCCGCGTGGTGCGAATGGCCGTGGAAGACATCGGGCTTGCCGATCCGAATGCTCTTGCGCTGTGCATGGCGGCTCGCGATGCAGTCGACTTTATCGGCATGCCCGAGGGAAATCTGGCTCTGGCGCAAGCCGTCGTTTATCTTTCTGTGGCACCCAAGTCGAACGCACTCTATACCGCTTACGGTGACGTGCAGCAGGATGTGGAACAAACCGCCGCGGATCCGGTGCCGCTGCATCTGCGCAACGCTCCTACCGGCCTGATGAAAGGTCTCGGCTACGGCCAGGGATATCAGTACGCACACGATGTCGAGGGCAAAGTCGCCGACATGCAGTGCCTGCCCGATCATTTGCGCGGCCGCCTGTATTACCGGCCGACGAACGAAGGAATCGAGAAGCGCATTCGCGAGCGTATGGAAGAAATCAAACGCGTGCGCTCCGCACGCGGCGAGAACATCTCGCCCGACATGTCGACCCGCGTCACAACCCCAGAGAGAACGTCCGAGAAGAACTCAAAGAAAGAATCTTAGCCCCGCCGCGGCGCATCTGAATTTGCATGCCGGTTCGCGCGTGAATTGCGCGTTTCCAGGTTTTCAGAACATAAGCTGGTTGCATGGCCACAACTTCAGGAATCCGTGTCGACGAGGTCGTTCCGGGCGTTGCTTCAGCCTCAGCTGTGTCTCCAGATCTGTTGCAGGAGTTGCAGCGGCTGCAAAAAACTGCGCAGAAAATCACCTCCATCCTTGACCTCGATCAGCTGATCGACAATGTGGTCAACGAGGTCGCGCATTCCTTCGGCTGCGTGGAAGCCAGCGTCTATCTCCATGACGAAGAGCGCGGCGAGATGGTGCTGGCGGGCATACACGGATGCAGCGTCAACCACAAAGGCCATCGTTTGAAGATTGGCAAGGAAGGCATGGTCGGTTACGTCGCCTCTACCGGCCAGATGCGCTACGCTCCCGATGTGCGTGAGGACCAGTACTATATAGGGTGCGAGGAGTCCACGCTCTCCGAGGTGGCCATTCCGCTGCATGTGGGCGAGAAACTGGTGGGAGTCTTCACGGCATCGCATCCTGAGCTGGACGCGTTTCCACGCCAGCAGTTGAGGATTCTGCGCGCGCTCTGCGATCACATCGCGATTGCCGTGCACAACGCGCGCCGGTTCCAGTCGGAGCGAGCCGAGCGCGAGGTGATGAACCGCGAGGCGCTGGAGGCGCAGGCGATTCAGCAGGCGCTGCTGCCGAAAAGTTCTCCTTACATTCCCGGCTTCATGGTTTCCGGCCTCAGCGTTCCGGCACGCGCGGTTGGCGGCGACTGGTACGACTTTATTCCGTTCCCTGACGGGCGCTGGGGGTTGGTGCTCGCGGATGTTTCGGGCAAAGGTACGGCGGCCGCGCTGCTGATGTCCGCCACTCGCGGCATGTTGCGATCGCTGGCCGAGGCATGCCGCACTCCGGGCGAGGTGCTGACGAAACTCAACCGCTTGATGGCGGACGACTTTCCTGCGGGTAAGTTTGTCACTATGGTCTACGCGGTACTGGATCCGGCCAGTCGAACCGTGACCTTCGCCAATGCCGGGCATCTGCGCCCGCTGCTGATGGATGACAAGGGCGCGCGATTTCTCGACACCGAGCGCGGAATGCCGCTGGGATTGGGCGGCGACTATTCGGAATGCCAGATCAACCTGACGGAAGGCTCGCGTCTGGTTTTTTACAGCGACGGCATTACGGAAGCAGTGGACGCGGAGGAAGAAGAATACGGCCCGGAACGGCTGTCGGAACACGCGGCCAAACCGGGAGCATCCGCGATCAGCATTGTCGATGATGTTCGCGCATTCGCCAACGGCGCGGGCATTCGCGACGATGCCAGCGTAGTTTTTGTCGGAGTCGGAGCCAGAAACTCAGCGTAGGCGCGCGCGGCGCTCCCGATCAACAGCGTTATAATCGCGTCTTGGTAATGAAGACGCGGAAAACGATAAGTCCCGTCCTGGAAGTCATAGCCTTTCTAGTGATCCTCGCCAGTTTATCTTTTCCCCAAGTGGCGGTACTTGGCGAGAATTGCGATCTTGCTGTTCTTGGAGGCACTGAGACGAAAAGCTTTGTTGCCTTTGACCGCGAACTGCGAAGCTCACTTTCAAGACAAGACGCAGGGGTGATGGCCCTCCTCGTGAAATACCCGCTCCGCGTTAACGACGATCGCGGAAGCTATTATCTGGATGATGCTGAATCGCTGCAGTCGCGCTTTCAGGAGATCTTCCCGCGCGCAGTGCGCGACGCCGTTGTTAAGCAGGGCCCTGAGACCGTCTCGTGCACCTCCAGCGGGACTATGTATGGAGACGGCGTCGTGTGGGTCAACCCTAAGGGCGATCGTTATGCAGTTGCGACGGTTAACCTTCCGGAAGGTACCCGTTCATCGAAGACTCAAATTGCGGGCCGAGTCGAGTTCGCGTGTGACGCAAACAAACACCGAGTGATTGTTGATCTGTCGGATCGAGGACCACTTCACCCTGATCGCGCGCGGTGCTCCTTCAGGATGCAGCGGTCCATCACCACAAAGATTCCAGCCTGGCGCGCCTTCTCGGCGGCTTTTTCGTGAATCACTTCTTCCTGCATCCACACCGCGGGCACTTTCAACCGAATCGCCTGCTCAACGATTTCCTCCACATATTCCGGCCGCCGGAAGATGTTCACGATGTCGATTTTCTCCGGAATATCGAGCAGCGAGGCGTAAGCCTTCTCGCCCAGACATGAATCGATTTGCGGATTCACCGGGATGATGCGATATCCGTGGCTCTGCATGTAAGCGGAGACGCCGTGGCTCGGCCGCAGAGGATTATCCGAGAGCCCGACCACGGCGATGGTCTTGGCGCGCTTCAACAGTTCGGCGATAGGATCTGGTGGTGTCATGGGAAACGTTGTTTCATGGGAAACCAGGGATCGACCTGCCTTACTTCTTATTCGCTTGCGCTTCTTTCTGCTGGAACATTTTCATCGCCAGCTTGCGGATCGTCTCGGAAATTTCCTTGTTGTTCGCGATGTTCTTCAGATCCTGCGACAGCAGGTTTTTCATCAAACCCAAACCCAGATCGAGCGGGGTGCGCGGGTTTGACACCAGATTCCGCACCACCTTGTAATTTTTCATAAAGCGGCGCTTGAGCGGAATCTGCCGCAACACGGCTTCCAGCACGTTCTTCTGGCTGGCAAACTTTTCCACTTCTCCATCGGACAGCTTGGGCGCTTCGAGCACCGCCAGCGCGACCACCTTGGTGCCGTCACGCACCAGGATCGAGCGCTCTTCCTTGCTGCCTTTGAGCGCCAGCTGGATCCGGCCCTTCACGTCGAGCGCGTTGATTTTTTGCACGGTGTTCACGCGCTTGGTTGCGTCCGGCGGGGGCTTCTTGGGGAGGAGCGCCTTTGGCGACTGCCCGGCGTTCTCCGCGGCGGTGGGCTCCGGTGCGGGAGCTGGCTCAGGCTCGGCCACGACTTCCTCTGCCGGAGAAACCGGGAAGTAGTCGGAGCCGAGCAGTTCCACAATCCCGCCGATGGCTTGAAAGGGTTTTCCTTCGTCGGCGGCAATTTCTGTTGCATGGTGGAAGAAATAAGCGGCAACCGCTTCATCTTCCTCGGCGGTTGTGGTCCCGCTTTCTCCGGCGGGATTCGACCCCTGCGGTGCGGCGTTCACGGCCGGCGGGGGCGTTGGCGCAGCAACTGGAGCAGGAGTTGCCTGGATACTCGCCGCGGGAGCTGGCTCGACCATCCTCTCAGCCGTGGGCTCGGGCGTGGGCTCATCGCCTCGCGCGGCTGCTTCTCCGCCTTTCCTCAGCAACTGGATCTCGTCCGACTGTTCTTTCTTTAAGTAGGGATTCGGTTTGAGCGCGTCGAGCACGCAGACGGCAGCGCGTATGCGGGGGCTGCGCAGCATCATGGCAATCGACTCCGGCGAAGCCGAGAGGGCAAACTTGGCCAACTCGCTCTCGCGAACCGAGGGATTTTCCAGCAGCACCGGCAGCAGTTTAGGCCGCAAGTTGTCAGGGGAGATCAGATAATCCAGCACCTCGCGCGGGGTCTGCGGATTGGAAGCAGCTTGCAGCGATGCTTTCTCATCCCAACCCGCCAGGGTCATGCGGGCGAGATCGCCGAACACCTTGTTGTGCCGGGCCAGGTAGACGAGAATTTCGATGTTCTCCGCCGGTGAGACGCTGAGCGCTCCCTTGGCGGCAAACTGCATCATGTTCGACGGCAGTTTTGATGCGCGGATTTGATCGATCATGCGTGCCATGAATTTACCGGTTGTCGATCAATTGGGACTTCCCTTCCACCGCCTTCTCCAACTCGTGGAACGCCAGTTCGTAGTCGCGGGCAATCCGGTTCCCTTTGCGCCGCTGGAATTCATCCCTTAAAGCCCGATAGTACCAAAGAGTGCCCTCGCGTCCACCGTGGAACCGTGCCCAAACGGATTCCCCGATTTCGCGATAGTCGGCGAGAATCGAACGAACATTATTCAGCTTGTCCGCCGCGGAAACCATCCGCGTACCGGCATCCGCCCGCTGCAGGTGCCGCAGATAATTTTCCTTGCGTTCCCGCCACGGAGGCTTGGGGTCGGTATCCGAGTCGGTGCATCCGTCGACAACGTCGGCCACGCGCTTTCCAAATCGGCGGCGCACTTCTTTCAACATCGGCGCCCCGCCGCAGTCTTCGACTACGTCATGCAGCAAGGCCGCGATGGTTAGATCCTCGTCGCCTCCGCCCTCGAGCACCAGCGATGCCACGCCCATCAGGTGCGCGATGTAGGGAATCGTCGAAGCCTTGCGAGTTTGACCGGCATGCTTCTCCGCCGCGAACTGAAACGCGCGCAAGAACCGCGGGCCGAGCTTGATCGCCCGGAGCCTAGCCTGAGCAGAACCGGAGGGTTTCCTCGGTGTCCCCCGTGTTCTCTGCGGTTGAGCTTTTGATTTCATGCTTGAGCCATCACGACTTCTCCCCGCGCCGCGCCATCAAATACGAGCGGATGAACGGCTGCAAGTCTCCATCCAGTACGCGATCCACGTCACCGACTTCGGTTTTGGTGCGGTGATCCTTGATCATGCGATACGGCTGCAGCACGTAGGAGCGAATCTGCGACCCGAATTCAATATCGAGTTTCGAGTCTTCGATTTTCTTCGTGGCCGCGCGTTTTTTTTCCATCTCGAATTCGTAGAGCTTCGAGCGCAGCATGCTCATGGCGCGTTCCCGGTTCTTATGTTGCGAACGCTCGTTCTGGCAACTGGCGACGAGGCCGGTGGCAATGTGCGTGATGCGTACGGCAGAGTCGGTCGTGTTTACGTGCTGCCCACCCTTGCCACTCGACCGATAAGTATCGGTGCGGATATCTTCCGGCTTGATGACGATTTCGATGCTGTCGTCGATTTCCGGGGAGACGTAGACGCTGGCGAATGAGGTATGCCGGCGCTTGGCCTGATCAAACGGAGAAATGCGCACGAGGCGGTGCACACCGATTTCGCTGGTGAGAAGTCCGAAAGCGTATTCGCCGTTCACCGCGAAGGTCGCGGACTTCAATCCCGCCTCTTCGCCGGGCTGGTAATCGTAGAGGACGGTTTCAAATCCCTGGCGCTCGGCCCAGCGCAAATACATACGCAGCAGCATGTCGGCCCAGTCCTGCGATTCGGTGCCGCCCGCGCCGGGATGAATGGTCACGATCGCATTGAGCGCGTCGTTGGGACCGGAGAGCAGGGTTTCCGTTTCGAGCTTGTCGATCAGAGTCGTGAGCGCATCGATTTCGCGGCGCAGGTCGGCATCCACATTTTCGCCTTCGCGGCCCAGGTCGAAGTACGCGGTGATGTCTTCGCCGCGGCGCACCAGATCGGCGTCCGTGGCCAGAAGATGCTCCAGGCGTTTCTTCTCGCGCATCACTTGCTGGGATCGTTGCGGATTCGACCACAGAGCCGGGTCGGCGGCTTGCTTATCAATTTCCGCTAGTTGCGGACGGAGTTTGTCCGCGTCAAAGATACTCCCGGAGTTCCTGCACTTTCTTGTGCAGCTTTTCGTATTCCTGTTCGAATTCCTGAGTCATGAGGACGAATCAACTTTCTTGCGGTTTTTAGAAAATGCGAAGCGCTCCATCAGAGCCGCTACAGAAATTATCGCACACAGCATCGCGAACCAGTCGCCGTGGCGCGAGTAAAACGTGGTTACGTAGGTGAGGGCGTAGGGCGCCACCAGCGTGGTGCGCTCCTTGCGCGGCGCCTGGACCACCATCCGCCCGTAAGGATCGATCGAGCCCGTCAATCCGGTATTCGCGGCGCTCAGAATCCAGCGTTCATTTTCGATGGCGCGCATCCGCGTCTGGTTCACGTGCTGGGACCACGCGCCGCTGTCGCCGTACCATCCATCGTTGGAAATATTGACGAACACTTCTCCTGAGTAACCCATATTCATATATGGGCTCATAGTGGCGCTATGTTGGCCGTATGGTACGCCTTGATTGGCGAACTGCCGAACGTCATCGGGAAACACCGATTCATAGCAGATGAAAATGCCGAGCTTCGCGTCTCCCGCGTCGAGGGGCAAGCGAGAATTGCCTGGTTCGAACTCACCGACCTCTTTGCTCAGTCCTCCGGCAAATGAAAACAGGCTCGGGAACGGGAGATACTCGCCGAACGGCACGAGGTGGACTTTGTCGTAGCGGCCGGTCCACTCGCCCGTGGGACTGACGACTACTGCGGAATTGAAAATTAACTCTTGCCCTCCGCTCTGCGCGGCGGGTGCAGTTCCGATGGAACCGGTCACAACCCAGGTGCCCGCGCGGCGCGCCATATCGCTGATCGCGTTCCTGAATCTTGGATCGTTGGTATAGAACGGCGCCGGCGATTCTGGCCAGATGATTAAATCAATTTTCGTCGCCGAAACCGGTCCTGAAGAAGCCTGAGCATCTGCGTCCGCCGCAGATTTCAGGGTCAGAGAAGTCAGGTCTCTCAAGGTGTGGTCGTAATAGTCTGGAGGCCAGCGGACAGCAATCGGAATATTCTGTTGCACCAGCAGAGCCTCGCGGTTAGCAGTCGCCGCCGGAGGCTCGATCAATCGTCCCGACTGCAGCACCGCAGCCGCAGCCAGCGCAGCCACCAGGAGCGCGGCGCGTTTCTGGCGAGGCACCAGAAACGCGGCCGCGACCGCCACGTTTACCAGCACGATCTCGCACGAGATGCCGTAAACGCCTGTCCACGTCGCGATACGGCAGAGCGGAACGTTGTCGACTTGCGCGGTTCCCAACAGGTTCCATGGGAACCCGGTGATCCGCGTGCGCGCCAGTTCCGCTGCCACCCAGAGAAACGGAGCGGCCACCAGCGCACGCCGATAATCCCGCCCGGGACCTGCCATCAGCCCGAGCAACAAGCCGAACAAGCCATGATAGAGACCGAGGTAAAGACAGAACAGAAAAACAGCCAGCAGCGCCAGCGGCGTGCTCATCCCGCCGAATTGGCGCATGGTGCCGAAAATCCAATAACACGTCCCGGCAAACCAGAGCACGCCGCAGACATACGCCAGCAAGAACGCCTGCCCTGGCGAAGCCGCGCGCAGCTTTACGGAACCGTCAATCTCCAGTTCTCCTGCCGGACGCGCGCGCAACACTGCGAGAATCAGAGGCGCCAGCGCAAACCAGGAAAGAATGTAGAGGCCGGGAAGAGGAAAAATCAGGATCTGCAGCAGCGCCGACAAAGCCACCAACAGCCAGGCACTGAAATGAATGCTGCGCATAAGTAAGAAAGCATAACAAAACCAGTTTTGCGCGGACCGGCGCAGCCATTGGCTGGCAGCGATCTCAGCCCACAGCGCTGACTTCTAGCAGCTTGCCGCGCACGAACTCGACAATCTCCGGCGTCACGTAGGGCGGCGGCGCGATCTTAAACAACCGACTCCCAGCCTTTAACGACACTCCCTGCCACGCCGCTCCGTTCGCTCCGTGAAGAATCACCGCATTGGCCCGATCGAGAAACTCGCGCGCCGAAGTCTTGAAATCCGCGGTTGCCGGATCGAGCACCGTCAGGTACAAATCCGGACGCAGAAACTTCAACACGCTGTTCGACTCCATGATCACATTGCTCGCTGCGGCAATCTTTGCGCGCAGAGCGGGCATGGCCTCATCCAGCCGACCCAGCTCGGTGCGCACCCACAGCGAGCGGCGCGCACCGGCTAGCAGAAATCGCGACGTGTCGGACTCTCCCGACCGGTCCAGCTCTTCGAGGATCGCCCAGCAACGGTCCACGGTCGCGCAGTCACAGGCTTCTCCGTTCGCCGAACAAATGCCGTGCCCATACTGCGTGATCTTCACCGCCATCCAGTCGAACTCCGCCAGAGCCGCGATCAGGCCAGCCACCACGCTGGTCTTGCCCACGCTGCGCGAATGTCCGCCAATCACGATGATTGCCATAAGTCGGGCTTCGGGCTTCGGCCAACCCACGTCCCTTATCAAGAGTGGCCGAGAGGCTCCGAAGTAGCTTACGAAAAAAGCCGCGCAAAGTTTGGGCCGAAGCCGGAAGCCTGAAAGCCGAAGCCCTGTCAGCCCGTCACTTCTTCCCCAACCGCGCCAACGCGGCCAACTGCTTCAAATATTCTCGCACCGGTTTTGCCGGCGTGCCCCAGAATGCTACTCCCTTGCCGCGCAGCACTTTATTCGGCAGGACGCCGCCTTGACCGCCCAGCATCACTCCTTCACAAATGCGAGCATGCTCGCCGATCCCCACCTGCCCGCCCAGCACCACGCCGTTCTCAATCACAATGCTTCCCGAAAGCCCGGTTTGCGCGGCGATCACCACATCTTCGCCGATCTGGCAGTTGTGGCCGACGTGCACCAGATTGTCGATTTTCGTTCCCCGGCTGATGCGGGTTTCGTCGAGCGCACCGCGGTCAATGGTGGTGTTGGCTCCGATCTCCACGTCCTCTTCAATCACCAAGCGCCCCACCTGGGGAAATTTTTCGTAGCGCCCGTCGGGATCGCGCACGTACCCGAAGCCATCGCTACCCAGAACCGCGCCCGCGTGCACGATCACGCGATCGCCCATGGTTGTCCCCGGATAAATCGTAACCTGAGGATAAATCCTGCACCCGCTACCGATCTTCACTTCCCTTCCCAGCACAGCGCCCGCCCCAATGAGCGTTCCCTTGCCAATCTCCACGCGATCGGCGACCACCGCCCGCGCTTCCACTACCACTCCTGCGCCGAGACGCGCGGAAGGGCTCACCACCGCCGTGGCATGCACGCCGCCGGAATTTACTTTGGGATCGCTCTCCTGAAGCCAGCGCGCGGCTCGGGCAAAAGTCAGCTTGGGATGTGCGCTGATGAGCAGCGGCTTGCTCGACGATGACGCAGCCGCAAACTCCCCGGCGATCACCGCGCCGGCTGAAGACTGCAACGCCTGCGCCAAATACTTCTCATCCGCAACAAACACCAGGTCGTCCGGCGACGCCGGCGCGATGCTGGCTACACCGCCCACCGTCACGCTGCCGTCCCCTAAAAGACGGGCGTCGAGGGCCTCAGCAATCTCCTTCAATGAGCGCTTCATCGCACCCACTGTATCGCAGCCGATGGATCGGACGGAAGTAGTGCGCGAACGTTGCCGCACGTTGCAAAGATTCGGACTTTTACCTTGCTTGTTCTTTCGGCGAGTGCATCGTCTTGCGTTACAGGAACCGGAACGCGAATCCCCCGCCCTGCCGGAAGCCCCGGACTATGCTAGATTCAGAGCTTTCATGGACTCCGCGCCCACCATCTCCACTCAAGGCCTGACCCGCCGCTTCGGCGAACTGCTGGCTGTCGACGGCGTTAACCTGCAAGTTGCTCCCGGCCAATTTTTTGGCTTCCTCGGCCCCAACGGCGCAGGAAAATCCACGACCATAAAGATGCTCACCGGCCTGCTCGCGCCAAGTTCCGGGCAAATTGAAATCCTCGGACTCGATCTCAACACCGATCCAGTAAACGTTAAGCGGCAGATCGGCGTGGTCCCGGAAGGCATGGCTCTATTTGGTCGCCTCACCGGGTCGGAGTTCCTGAATTTCGCAGGCCGCATGTATGGCCTGGACCGCACCACCGCTGCCCAACGAGCCGCCGAACTGCTCGACTTCATGCAACTCGCCGACCAGCCCAAGAAACTTGTCACCGACTATTCGCACGGCATGCAAAAAAAACTGGCCATGGCCGCGGCCGTAATCCACGGCCCTAAGGTTCTGTTTCTCGACGAGCCCTTCGAGGGAGTGGACGCCATCGCCGCCGGCACGCTGAAATCCATGCTGCAAGGCATGATCGCGCGTGGCGCCACGATTTTCCTGACCTCGCACGTGCTCGAAATCGTCGAGCGCCTGTGCAGCCACGTCGCCATCATCCATCAGGGACGGCTGGTCGCCCAGGGATCGTTAGAAGAACTCCGCGCCGGAGTCGAAGCCCAAGCCCTCGCGGCCGGAGCTGGCCCATCCGGAGACGGCGCGTCGCGCCACGTAGCTTCGGCCGAGAAGCTGACGCTGGAGGAAATCTTCCTCCGCATCGTAGGAGGCAGCCGCCAGGCAGAGCAGGAACTTTCCTGGCTGGGCTAGACATGACCACCCCCACCATCCGCCCCCGCGCCCAACTCGCCGCCATCGCCTGGCTACGCTGGCGGATGTTCGCCAACTCGCTGCGCAGCTCGCGGGGCAAAGCGGAAGTGATTTCGCGCGTCATCATGACGATTTTTTTTGGTGTGGGCGGGTTCGGTGGCACGCTGGCGTGCGCATTCGCGGCTTGGTATTTCGTTTCGCAGGGCAAGCCGGAAATGCTGGCTGTAATGTTCTGGGCGGTGTTTCTGTTCTGGCAGCTTTTTCCCATCATGTCGACCGCCTTCACCAACAATCCCGACACGGGTGATCTTCTGCGCTTCCCGCTCGGCTATCGCGCGTATTTTCTGATTCGTCTGGCTTATGGCTCCTTCGATCCGGCCACCGCGCTGGGCTGTCTGTGGTTAACCGGAATGCTGCTGGGCATTGCCGCTGCCAGTCCGCTGTTGCTGGTCTGGGCGCTGCCTGTGGTGCTGCTGTTTGCCGCCTTCAACCTGCTGTTCCTGCAGATGGTCTTCGCCTGGCTCGAGCGCTGGCTGGCGCAGCGGCGCACGCGCGAAATTATGGGCGTGCTTTTCATTCTGATCATGCTCAGCATCCAGCTCATCGGCCCGGCCATGCAGCACCTGGAGCGGCGGCCCGCGACGCAGAAGACGCTGGACCTGGTGGTCTCGGTGCAAACCTTCCTGCCCCCCGGCCTGGCCGCGGACGCCATTGCACAGGTCGTTCACGAGCGTTTCGCTGTGGGCGCCAGCTCGTTCCTTTTTCTCGGAAGCATCGCGGCACTCATGGGTTGCCTGCTCCATCTGCGCCTGCGTGCCCAGTATCGCGGCGAAAACCTGAACGAAGCTGCCGCGGCCGGCGTGACGCAGGAAGCCCACGGACTACGCCTGGGATGGAGCTTGCCCGGGTTTTCGCAAATCGTGGCCGCGGTGTTCGAGAAAGAAGTTCGCTATCTGTCGCGCAGCGGCGCCATGCTGCTCGCGCTGATCGTGCCGCTTTTTATGCTGGTGGTTTTTCGTCTCGGGCCGGCGCGGTCGATGTGGCATACCCATTTCATGCGCGCGCCCGACGTGGCATTTCCGGCGGCTGCCGCCTACTCGCTGCTGGCGCTCACTAACATCGTCTACAACAGCTTTGGCGGTGACGCTGGCGGCATTCAGTTTTTCTTTGCCTCGCCGGCGCGCTTTCGTCAGATTGTGCTGGCCAAGAACCTCATGCACGCGGGAATTGTGCTGGCCGATGCCGCGCTGGCCTGGCTGCTTATCACGTTTGTCTACGGCAGACCGGCATTTGCCGTCACGGTTGCCACGCTGGCGGGCCTGCTTTTTGCGGCGCCTTTGAACTTTACCGCGGGAAATCTGCTTTCCCTCTACTCCCCCAAACGCGTGGACGTTTCCACCATCGGCCGGCAGCGCGCGTCCCAGGTCACCGTGCTGATCAGCCTGGTAGTTCAACTGGTGATCGTTGCCGTGGGCGTGGCCGCCTTCATGCTGGCGCGTCTCTACAACAACTTCTGGATCGCCACGCTGCTCTTCCTGGTGCTGGCGGCACTGTCATTATCGGTATATAGCGTGGTCCTGAAGCGCGCTGACACGATCGCCATCGAACGCCGCGAAGCATTAGTAGCGGAACTCTGCCGCGCATGAACGCCCGTGCCCGCTGCCATTCCAACCGTGAGGAGCTCTTAGAACTCGGTGCTGTAGATAACGCTCGAATAGTTCTGCTCGGTACCCAGGAAACCGGCACACCAGATCTGGTGCGCTCGGGGTACCGTGTGTTGCGCGCAGGAGCCCATTTCCGCGTTGGTGGTGGCGTCGACCGCCCAGGTGTTGCCGCCATCGGTGGAGAAGTACATACCGCCCACACCAGTGTAGAAATTGCCTCCAGTCGCCCATCCTGTGTCTTTATTCAGGAACAGGATCGAGCGGATGGGCCACGGCCCATCAAGAATACGGCCAGTCCAGGTCCGGCCACTGTTGGTTGTGAGATGAATCCAACCCTCGACATTGGGAGCAATCTCGCCGCCTCCGACCCAGCCCCGGCTGTCGCCCAGAAAAAACACGGGACCATCGAAAACGGAATCGACCGAGGGCTTGCAGGTCCATTGCGCGCCGCCCGTGAGGCTGGTGCAGAAGTTGATGCCCGAGGCCCGAACGTGGAGGTTTGTCAGGAACGAGAATTGGGGATCGAACCATCCACCGTCGGAATTGGAAACGGCGTTCGTCCAGTCAGAAACCGCGGAGCCTCCGTTGCTCGTAAACTCACTGTTCGTGGGAGAGTTGCCGCCGCCCTCCTGCATGATAAGGCCATCCTGACCCTTGATGAAGCGGACGCGTTGCAGCGTCGGCGGACCGAAGCTGAGATCGCCCGTCCAGGTGCTCCCGCCGTCATCGCTCCAGCGGAAAACGCCGTATTGCGTGAGCGAAGAATCGTAGAAGCCGGAAATGACCACTTCGCTGGCCGTCAGCGTGGCGACGCCGTAGAAGTAATAGTTCTCGCCTGCACTCAGCACCTGCACCCAACTACTTCCGCCATCGGTGGTTTTCCAAACCTGGCCGTGCTCACCCGCGGCGTAACCAATCTTGGCGGTGGGAAACGCGATGTCATGAAGAATCGTTTGCGGCAAGGTCGCGAGTAACTGCCAGTTATTCGTGGCCGTTGTGGAATTAGTGGCAGGCGGGTGCGCGATGGTCAGAGCCTGCTCCCGCGGACGCTCAGCCGAATGCTCATGCGTCGGGGCGCCTACCGGAATGGCCCTCGACACGTGGTGAACCGGACCCGCTGCATCCTGCGAGGGTGCGAGCGAAGCGATGAGCAAGACAGGAACAAGACAAACGAGCCGGCGGCGCATAAGACGTCCTCCTGGATCAAGTTGTCCGGAATCTTAGCCTATCGTCGGCAGACGCGGACCGAGTGGCTGCGGCGCTTTTCGCTGCCCGGATTCCAGTTGTCGGCCAATTGCTATCGGCTAAAAGCTCGGCCGCGCCAGGAATCGATACCCCACTCCCCGCACCGTCAACAAGTGGCGAGGCTTTGCCGGATTGTCTTCAATATAGCGCCGCAGCCGCACCACAAAATTGTCGATGGCGCGCGTGTCGGTGTCTTCGTGCAGACCCCAAACTTCCTCCAGAATCTGTTTGCGCGAAACCACCTTGCCATCGTTCTGCACCAGATGGCGTAGCAGTTCAGATTCCATCAGCGTCAAGTGAATCGTGTTGTCGCCACTGCGCAATTCGAGTGCGCCGAAATCGATCGTCTTCCCGCTAAACGAAAAACTCCCGAAATCCCCCACGCCGTGCCCATCGCCAGCGGCTGCGGCTGCGCCCTGCGTGCCATCACTCTGGGCCTGAGTCTGCGCCGTCCGCACCCACTGGCTGCGCCGCAACAGCCCCTGCAGACGCGCCAGCAGAATTTCCAGATCAAAGGGCTTGGGCAGATAGTCGTCGGCTCCGGATGCGAAACCCTTCAGCACATCCTCGGGACGCCCGCGCGCCGTGAGCATCAGCACCGGAACATAATTCCGCGCCGCCCGCAATTCCGAAACCACGCTGAATCCATCTTTGCCCGGCAGCATGATGTCGAGCACCACAGCGTCAAAGTTTTCGTTTTTTCGCAGCAGCCGCTCGGTGGCAGTTTCGCCGTCGCCGACAACCTCTGCGGAATAGCCCTCGGCCTCCAGGTTGAAGCGCAGTCCCTGGGCCAGATGCTCTTCGTCCTCGACCACCAGCACGCGGCTCATGCGGTCGGCCCCGGAGATGCCATTCGCGGCAGTTGCAGGGTCACGGTCGTACCCTGGCCTTCGCCTTCGCTTTCAGCAAACACTTTGCCGCCATGTTTTTGCGCAATCGCCTTCACGATGAACAAACCCAGGCCGGTTCCTTTCACATGAGCCAGGGAGCGATGGCTGACGCGATAGAACCGCCGGAAGATCAGTTTCACGTCATCGGGGGAGATTCCCACGCCCTGATCCTGCACGCTCAGCACCACGTGTTTTTCGTCGGGCGTTTCCAGACGCACCCGCACCTCCACGTTTTCGCCCGAATACTTAATGGCATTATCCAGCAGGTTCAAAACCGCTGTGCGCAGATCTTCGGCGCTACCCTGTACCCGCACCGGCGCCCCGCTCATTCCCGCGCCATTGGTTCCGGCAGCCTTCGTTCCTTCGGGATTCACTCCCGCGGAGCTTGCGCCAGCTTCTTCATAACGCAGCGCTTCCGGCGGCAAGCGATGGCGAGTGCGGGCCACGTCCATGCTGTCACGCACCACTTGCCGGAAGTCGACTTCAACCTTCTCTCTTCCCGCTTTCTTGTCCCCAGCGCGTCCCGCCCGCAAGACCTGTTCCACGGTGTCGGTGAGGCGGTCCGTATCGCGCAGCATCAAGCGGTAGAACTCCTGTCGCTGCGCTTCCGGAAGATCACGGCGCTGCAGTGTTTCCAGGTGCAGCCGGATCGACGCCACCGGCGTTTTCAGTTCATGAGTCACAGCATTGATGAAACTGTCGTGCTGCTCGTTGCGCCGGATCTCGCGCAGCAGAAACGTCGTGTTCACGATCATGCCGGCGATAATCACGGCAAAAAAAATGATCCCAAAGAACAGCAGGACGCCTTCGCGCCAGTTGAGGATGACCCATCCCACATTCAGCGCAACCGCCAGCGCCACCAGGCCGATGCCCAGGCAGAGAAAAAACACGATAGTTCCGCGGCGGCTCGTGATGCGCATAGCGAGTGACGAATAGAATGACGAATAGAACGACGAAAAGATGGTCAACGCAATTTTACCGCTTTCACGGCCAGTCGCTACTAATCCTCGCGGCTGCCCCGGCTGCCCTGCCGTTTCCAACGAGCACTCGTTTTCCAGTGTTTGGTCTAGAATGCAAGCCTTCGAGGGACTCGGGAGAATAACCAGTGACGCCAGTTAAGTCATATCCTGTTTCGTCATTGCGAAAGGCGGCTGCATTCGCGTGGATGTGTTGTGGTCTGATCGTTCTCCCAGCGCCGCGACTGGCGGCGCAGAGCGGCATGAACTGTCACGCCACCAACGCTCACACCCCGGAAACGCGGGAGGCGGTTGCTCCGGAGAAGTTGCCGCCACCTCAGAAACTCACCGGAATTGGTAACGCCCACCTCCGCATCACTGCCTCGCCGGAAGCGCAAATGTGGTTTGATCAAGGCTTGAATTTGCTCCATGACTTCTGGGACTACGAATCAGCTCGCGCCTTCGAGCAGAGCATTCGCGTGGATCCGCAGTGCGCGATGTGCTATTGGGGGATTTACCGGGCCTACAAATCAAACTACCGGATCGAGACCAGTTACTACCAGGAACAGGCATTAGCCAAAGCCGTCAGCTTAAAGAACCACGCCGGCAAGGCGGAGCGATTGTATATCGAAGCGAGCGCCGCGGCCGAAGCCGCCGGGAAATCCGGACAGAAAGAAAACCAAAAGGGGGCGAAGGAGCCGGAGGAAGTTCGACTGTACCGCAAGCTCATCAAGCGCGATCCCAAGAATACGCAGGCGCGAATTTTTCTTGCCAATGCGCTTTCGCGCGCGGGCAACCAAGAAGATCTCGCGATTTTCGCAAGCATCCTCAAGGAAGACCCAGACAACTCTGCCGCGAATCACTACTGGATTCACGCCGTTGAGGCCAGCCCTCACCCGGAACAAGCCCTGCACAGCGCCGAAATTCTCGGCGGCCTGGCGCCCGCTTCCGGACACATGGTCCATATGCCCGGCCATATCTTCTATCGTCTGGGCGACTACGCTCGCGCGAAGGAATCGTTTGCGGCATCCATGAAAGTCGACGAGCAGTACATGCAAACGCAGCGCGTGCAGGTCGACGACGACTGGAACTACGTGCATAACCTGATGTACGCCATTGCCAACCTCCTCGAAGCTGGTGAATTTAACGAGGCGATCGCGTTGTCAGCCAAGCTGAAGGACGCGCGCGGTGAGCTGGCCAGCACGCTGTACCCCTGGTCGCCGCGCGACTCCATTTCGCGCCTCAACCCCCGGCTCCCGGTCGCTCTGCGCTCGGCGGATTGGACCACGGCTCTCGAATTGCTGAAGTCCAGCGATCCGCCTCCGGCGCTTCCCAATCTCCAGTTTCTGGCGCGGCAGTTAACTCAGTTCGCTCTCGGCATGCAGGCGCTCGATCAGCAGGATCGGTCTCGGGCAGAGGCGGCGTCAGAGCGGTTCGATGCCGAGCTCTGGCGACTCTCGAACCGGCTGAAAGACGAGGCGCGGGCTAAGGCGAAAGAGAAGGACAAAAGCAAAGCGGCCGCAGACACAACTCCACCGCAGCTGCAGGTGATGCCGGATGCTTTGCCGGATCCGTTAGTCAGCGACTTATCCGTCATGTCTCTCGAGCTGCGCGCTGGTTTGCTTCTGGCAAAGAAGCTTAATGACGACGCGAAAAAGCTATACCTACAAGCCACACAAGAAGAGAAAGCACTGGGATACCGCGAGCCGCCTGCCTACATTCGGCCTGTTGGCGAAACCGAAGCCGCGGCGTTCCTCAGTGTTTCCGACTGGACCGACGCGAAGGCAGCCTACCAGGAAGCGCTCGTCGAGCGGCCACATTCCGGCTTCCCGCTCTACGGCATTGCGATGGCCAGCGAGCGAGCTGGAGAGATCACGGCGGCCGCGGCCGGGTATGCGGAGTTTTTGGCAGCCTGGAAATCCGCCGATTCCGATCTTCTGCAGGTCGCTCATGCGCGCTCCTACCTCGACTCTCACAGCGCCGTGCCTGGTCGCCAATAGCCAAACAATTTCGCCCAACAAAAAAACCCACCGGAAAAGGCGGGTTCTTGAGTCGTGCCAAACAAACCAGGGTGAGTCGCTTCGCGGATTAGTCGCCGGCAACCAAGGCTTCCGGCATGGCCGGTGTGATGAGCCGCCCATTCGGTGTTGGCACCAATCCGCGTTCCACTTCCGCGAGCTTCACGCGCTTGATGTCCCAGGCCAGGCCCAACTGCTTCAGTGCCCAAATGCCGTACCAGTTCATGTCGACTTCATACCAGGTAAACCCATGCTGCGCGGCTGTCGGGTGCGCGTGGTGATTGTTGTGCCAGCCTTCCCCAAAAGTCAGCACGGCCACCCACCAGCTGTTGGTCGAAAGATCGCGGGTCGCGAAACGACGCGTCCCCCACGAGTGCGTGGCCGAATTCACCAGCCAGGTAGCATGGAGCCCCACCACGGTGCGCATGAATATGCCCCACATCAGGAACGGCATTCCGCCGATCGCGAACAGAATCCCGCCCAGCACAATCATGGGCACGTAGTGATATTTGGTGATCCAGACGTGAAACTTGTCTTTGGCGAGGTCGGGAACGTAGCGGGCCAGCGTGGTGGTGTCATGGTGCATCGACTTGCCCATCAGGATCCAGCCCATGTGCGCCCACCATTTGCCGTCGATCGGCGAATGCGGATCGCCTTCCTGATCGGAATGCTGGTGATGAATGCGGTGCGTCGCCACCCAGAAAATCGGCCCGCCTTCGAGCGCCAGCGTGGCGCAAACGGTAAGGAAATATTCCACCCACCTCGGAGTCTTATACCCGCGGTGTGTGAGCAGGCGGTGATAAGCCATGCCGATGCCGAGGCTGCCCGAAACCCACCACAGGAACATGGCAACGAACAGAGCTTTCCAGGTGAAAAAGAAAATCGCCGCGATGGCCCCAACGTGAAATAGCGACATGAAGATCGCTGTGACCCAATTAATTTCGTCTTTTTCGGCTTGTGGTTTTTCCAGATCTTGCAGTTGCATATCCAAGTGACGGTCCCCGTTGTGGCGTTGACTTCTTCTTTTGCTAACCTATCAGGGACCGTCGCAAGTGACTGTAATACTTATGTAATAGCGGTTTTTGCGCCGTTACCGAGGTAACGGGAAGGGCTCCGTCCATTTCTTGTCGCGGCGTAAGTCGGCCTTAATTTGAATCCCTCGGACGCGAGCGATGATCAGAGACAATTCAGAAGTCCGACGTTCAGAAGTCAGCCATTCCGCGTTTCAAAAGCATGCAGAGGTCTGGGGGCTGAATTCTGAGGTCCGACGCCTGAGGTCCGAGGTCGAATTTTCCATGATGAACCAATCCGTGGTCGCAACGCCCACCGCGTCCCTGCCAACCATCGCCGAAATCAAAGCTGCCCAGCAGTTGGTCTATGCCGTGATGCCCCCGACACCGCAGATTGTCTGGCCTCTGCTCTGCGAGCGGCTGGGCGCCGAAGCGTGGGTGAAACACGAAAACCACACTCCCATCGGGGCGTTCAAGGCGCGCACCGCGATAGTTTATGCGGCGGAATTGTTTCGCGAATCGAACAACATAAAAGGCCTGGTCGCGGCCACGCGCGGCAATCACGGCCAGTCGGTAGCGCTGGCAGCGCGCCGGTTCAACGTGGCGGCGCACGTTGTGGTGCCACACGGAAACAGCGCGGAGAAAAATGCCGCCATGCGCGCCCAGGGCGCCGATCTCATCGAGTTTGGCAATGACTTTCAAGAGTCTAAAGAGCACGCGCAGAAACTTGCTGCCGAGCACGGCTGGCACTTCGTGCCCTCCTACCACCACAACATTGTGAAAGGTGTGGCCACGTACTGGCTCGAGTTTTTCTCCGCGGTGGTCGATCTGGACGTGGTTTATGTGCCCATCGGCCAGGGATCAGGCATCTGCTCCTGCAGCGCGGTTCGCAACGGCCTGAATCTGAAGACTAGGATTGTGGGCGTGGTGCCGGAAGGCGCCCCCGCCTACGCGCTCTCGTTTGAGGCCGGACGAAAGGTCGCCGCGCCTGTCACCACGCGGCTGGGCGACGGCATGGCCTGCCGTGTGCCGGATGACGCCTCGCTCGCGGTGGTTCTCGAAAACGTCGACCGCGTGCTGCAGGTGAGTGAAGAAGAAATCGCCCACGCCATGAAGATCTATTTCACCGACACGCACAACGTAGTGGAAGGTGCCGGCGCCGCTGGATTGGCCGCCGCTTTGAAAGAGAAGCAGACGCTACGCGGAAAGCGCGTAGGCCTCGTAGTCACGGGCGGCAACGTGGACCACGATGTCTTCGCGCAGGTCCTGCGGGATTAGCGGTCTGCAGGATTCCGTCGAAAAACCAGCTCACAGTCCTCCCTGGAACCGTCCGAATGCCTGGGCCAGCATAAGGGACGTGACAAGGATGCCCGCCCCAAGCACCGTGCGGGGTCTTGCGCAGATCGAAGCTGCCGACACGACAGACTAAGAGGTAGCCGATGGTAAGGTTCGAGAGACCCCATGCGACGTTGACCATCGAAGAGGACAAGCCTACGCCGGGCGGCGATGCGAAAGGGCCCTGAAAGGCGTGCCCCGAGATTCCGTCGCCAAGATGGGGCAGCGCGTGATTTGCGGCCGCCAGTGGCCTTCTACGCGGCTTTCCCCTTCACTTGCACACCCGCCCACTTCTCCAGCAGCGTCAAGGTAGCGGCGTAGTCCAAATCCTGGTGACCCTCTTCGGTTGCGAGTTCATAGATTTCTTCCACGGTTTCGAGCGCAGGCAGTTTCACTCGCGCTTCTTTGGCCGCCTCCAGCGTCAACCGAATGTCTTTGTGCATGAGCCGCAGCGGAAAGTTCGGTGTGAAGTCACGCGCTAAAACGAACGGAGCCTTGTATTCGACCACTCCCGACTTCACCATGGTCGCGTCGATCAACGAAACCAGCTGTTGCGAGTCGACGCCCAATTTCGTAGCCAGGGTCAGCGCCTCGGCGAAACCTTCAAAAATAAGCGCGATCTGCAGATTCATTGCGAGCTTGGTGGCCTGCCCTTTGCTGGTATTGCCCATGCGGAAAATTTTCTTGCCCATGGCCGCAAACAGCGGCTTCAGGCGCTCGATCTGCGCCTCGTCCCCACCCACGATGAACACCAGCGTCCCATTCTGCGCGCCGATCTTCGACCCAGTCATGGGCGCGTCCACCCAGGCCACCCCTTTGCTCGCCACGCGCTCCGCAAACTTTAGCGTGGCTGAAGGAGAGATGGTGCTGGAGTCGGCAATGATCATGCCTTCCGTCAGCGACGCCTCCGCGCCCTCCGCTCCGAACAGAACGCTCTCCACCGCGTCCGTATCGGCCACACAAAGCCATGCGACCTCAGCGCCTTGCACCGCGGCAGCCGGAGTCGGGGCGACGCCCGCACCCTCCACCAATTTGCCCGGCGTGCGGTTCCACACCGTGACTTCGTGCCCCGCCTTCACCAGATTCGTGGCCATGGCGTGCCCCATGATTCCCAATCCCAGAAACGCAACTCGCATGCTGCACTTCTCCGTCGAACAAAGGAACAAATAGAATAGATTCGGATTAGATATGACCCGAGCGATCAAGGTCAAGCAAATCAGGGCCCAGCAAGTCAAGGTAAGTAAATCAAGCCAAGCAAATCGCGGCCTATGCCTTCGCCTCGGGTGCCGTCTCGACGCGCATTCCCGCTTCGGCCGGCTCAATCACCGAACCGAGCCTATTCGCGCCGTCGCCCCACCGTTCGCGCAAGAAACGATTCGCGGGCTCCGAGTAGAACCTCGCCACGACTTCGCCCAATAACCCTGACAAAAGAATCACAATGAGGAAGAGAGCCGGGACGCCGATCATGGGTTTGCCGATGGCGACGAACATCTGAAAGAGTGCGAACACGAGGAACATGTGCGTCAGATAGACCTCGTAGCTGCGCTGGCCCAGTTTGAGCATGGGGCTTAACAGGCCCGGACTTCTCCAGCGGGTCTGCGCAGCCGCAGCGATGAGCATACAAGTGCCCACCGCGAGTACCGTCATATCCAGTCCCGTTCGAGCAAGACCCCAGCGGTCGGCCAGGAGAGAGAAGCAAAGACCGAACCCCACAACGAACGTGCCCACACTCACCAGAGCCGCGAGAACAGAACGTGAGAGCCGTCGTTTTGCCGTAAAGATCGCGGTGAGACAGCCGAGGGAAATCGCGTCCATGCCTCCGAGGTACGAATATTCCCGCCACACTTCGTTTCCCTGAGTAAACCAAGTTCGCCCGAGGGGGCCCAAGATCACAAACGCGAAAAGCAGTGTGATCAGCAATTTCCCCCGCCCAAGCAGCCTGCAAGTCAGCGGAAAAAAGAGATAAAACATTTCCTCCACGGAAAGCGACCACAAGATGTCCCAGTTGCCCGGAAGGTAGCCGCGCCGGGCTTCCAGCACGTTGACATGAAACGCGAGTGCGGCGACCAGGGCGCGCCCGAGTCCTCCGGTCTTTGGCGAAACAATGAAGTGCCTGATGTGCGCGAAATGAAGGGCGCTCAGAATCGCCAGAAGCGCGACGAGCAAAGGCGCGATGCGGGCAAACCTCATCTGGTAGAAGGCGCGTATGCTGACCAGTGAGAGCGAGTCCCAGCGACGAAGCGTTGTCGAAGTGATCAGAAACCCTGAAACCGCAAAGAATATCTGGACACCTCGCTGACCATTCCAGACGAGCGAGGACACGATTTGTTCGGGTAGCCCCTTTGTATACGGCACATCCGCGGAAAGCAGCCGCATGTTGACGTGATTCATCAACACAAACAGGATGGCCAGACCGCGAAGCAGATCAACCCCGTCCAGTCGATTCCAGCTGCGCGCAGACTCTGCCGGTTGCGCCGAGGTCATGCTCCATTCTGGCACAAGGACAATGCAGCCCTCGCCGCAGACGTTTCCCCATGGCCGCGTCGGGCTGAGCACGGAGAGCCAGGGTTTCTCCTTCCGCTGCTTGCCGTCCGGCGCTCAGGGTCCAAATTACTCTAGTACCTCGTACGCCGAAATTTGAAGACGCAGGAGCCGCCTTCGGTGAACTAAAATGGACCCGAACACTTCCAGCAATCATCGAATTTGGTAAGTGAGTTGCTCCCAGGCTTCATAGCAGCAGGATCGGGCAGCGGGATCGGACAGCAGGATCAGGCAGCGAGATCTGGCAGGATGATTAAACAAACGCTTCGCAATCCGGCCCTACGTAAACGCGCTACGCAGTTTTCGCGCCTGGTACGCCACTCTGCCGTCACCCCGCGCTGCGGCGAGACCCACGCTCCGCGCCTGGCCGGGAACGGCGATCTGGGCGTTACTTTTATCGGCCACGCCAGTTTTTTCGTGCAGATCGGCGGGCGCAGCGTGCTCATCGATCCCAATTTTGCTCGCTGGCTGTTCGTGCTCAAGCGGCTGCGCCGCCCCGGATTGCGGGTCCGCGATCTTCCATCCATCGATCTGGTTTTGGTCACGCATGCGCATTTCGACCACCTGCACCGACCGTCGCTGCGCGCCATCGTGCAAAATAATTTGCGCACCAGCGGAACTGCGCCCGCCATCATTGTTCCCACGCACGTTTCCGATCTGGTTGCCGATCTCGGCTTTTCCGAAATCATCGAGCTCGACTGGTGGAAGACTTCGCACGACGGCGAGCTTTCGGTAACCCACGTGCCTTCGCGCCACTGGGGAGCGCGCATTCTGAAAGATTCGCACCGCGGCTACGGAGGTTATGTGCTACAGGCGGGCAAGCATTCCGTCTATCACGCCGGCGACACCGCTTATTTCGCCGGCTTCCGCGAAATCGGACGCCGCTTATCCCCCGAACTGGCGCTGCTCCCGATCGGCGCCTACAACCCGCCTCAGTTCCGCAACGTCCACGCCAACCCCGCCGATGCCACGCGCGCCTTCCTCGACCTCAACGCCCGCTGGATGGTTCCCATGCACTACGGCAGCTTCCGCCTCTCTCACGAGCCCATGGACGAGCCGTTACAGCTGCTCGATGAAGAAGCCCGCTCCGCCGGCATCGAAGACCGCGTCTTCGTGCTGCAAGAAGGCATCACCAGGTTTTTCTGAACAGGTTTTTCTAAACGCGTTCCTCTAGAGATCTTCTTCTAGAGATCTTCGTCCAAACATTGACCGCCTGTTTTGTTTCGCCAAGCTTTCGCCGCCGACAGTCATATTCCGTTTACAGTCGGCTCGGACTTTTGGTGTAAACTTTTTCCCGCGAAATTTTCGCAATCAGGAGGCCTGATGTCCGTGAAAGCCATTCCCGACGGTTACCATTCCATAACTCCCTACTTAATCTGTCGCGACGCTGCGCGCGCCGTTGAGTTCTACCAGCAAGCCCTCGGAGCCAGGATCAAGGGCGGTGTCATGAAGGGTCCAGACGGCAAAGTCATGCACGCCGAGTTGGTGATTGGCGATTCCGTCCTAATGCTGGCCGACGAAAATCCCGCGTTCGGCTCGGTCTCGCCGCAAACCATCGGAGGCTCGGGATGCGGCCTTCATATCTACCTGGAAGATGTGGATTCCGCTTTCGATCGTGCGGTGAAAGCCGGCGCGATCGTTGAAATGCCTGTCACCGACATGTTCTGGGGCGACCGCTACGGCAAGCTGAGGGATCCCTTCGGCCACAAATGGTCGATCGCCACGCACACCGCCGATCTGTCCGCTGAAGAAATGAAGCAAGGAATGGAACAAGCCATGGCCCAGATGCCGAAGAGCGCGTAGCTGTTCCACATAATCGCCACCGCCCACCTAGGGACAGCCGCCTCGGCTGTCCCGCCTGGGCCTGCCCTAAGCGAGTCGAAGGGCCAAGCCCGGCAGTCGCCACGCCTCTTCAATTTCAGAACTGATGGCCTACTCTAACTTGTCGACGAAGCAGCGCCGGGAAAGAACCACCGCCACCAGCCCGAAAGACAAAATCGCGATCCAGTCCACTCGAATGAAAATCATGGAATGGTCCAAAATCTCCCGCGGGCCACAATAAAGCCGTGATCAGCATGCTGCCGGCTAAACAAACAAGCCAGGCGAGCCACGGCGTTCGCCACGATGTCTTGTGGTGCAACGTTCGGAGCCAGGGGAAGAGAATGACAAACACGAACGTGCCGATTGCCAACAAGCCACCCGTAATGACGGCGAGATCGTCACCTTTGCTGTTTGCCCGGTCGTAGATATACGACGCGGCAACGCCGCCCGCGATCGCGGCGGTCATCGCTAGACACAGCGACACCGCGGCCGCCGTACAAAAGCGTGTCCGCTCCGCGCTCTGCGGTAGGCTTCGAGGATCGTCTCCACAATCCGGCTCGACATCCACGAGGTCTCTACCTTGAGCCCCAATCCCCAGCCCCGATCTTCTCCCCGCGTTTCAGCGTCCGGTCAAAGAACTCGGCCGTCGCCGCATAAGCCCGCAACCAACTTCTCCACATCAGGAAGCCGTGAATCTCATCCGGTAGGATCATTTGTTCGAACGGAACATGCTGCGCCCGCAAGCGTTGCACCAGGTCCACAGTCTGGCTGAAAGGAACGTTGCGGTCATCGTCGCCATGGATGAGCAATACCGGCGACTTCCACGTGCTCACGTAGGCATCGGGCGAAGAATCCCACGCCAGCTTCACCGCCGCTTCGGCGTCCGGCGGGCGCAGTGCCAGATCGCCGAAATACGGCCGCTCCGTGAGGAAAACGCTCCAGTCATGCACGCCATGAAAATCCACTCCAGCCTTGAACAGATCTGAATTGCGCGCCAGCCCCATCGCAGTCAGAAAACCTCCGTAGGAACCGCCCCACAACCCAATCTTCTCCGCGTCCACCTCCGGCAGCGATTGCAGATAGCGCCCGGCTGCCAGCACATCTTTGTACTCCGCCGCTCCTCGCCAAACGCCGTTGGGAGCTTCGCGAAAGGCACGTCCATACATCACGCCGAGGCGGTAATTCACAGACAACACGGCATATCCGCGGCTCACCAGGTACTGATTCTCGGCGTAAGCGTTGTGGTAGTAATCCATGTAGTGGAAGCCCAGCATCATCTGGCGGATGGGCCCGCCGTGCATAAACACCAGTCCAGGAACTTTGCCCTTTGCGTCGTGTTGTGGAAGCCGTGGAAGAAAAAGCTGGCCGTGCACAGTGACGCCGTCTTCGCTCTGGAAAATCACCTGCTTCGGCGTCACCAGCGAAGCCGAAGGAAAGTCACTCGGCAGCGCCTGCTTCGCGATCATTTCGCGGCTCTTCGCGGTAACTTCATACGGCATGGCTGGCGAGGTTGCCGTGGATCCCAGGCACAGAATGCTCTTGCCGTCGCCGGTCTGCACGGGCGACCACTCCATGGTCTCGCCCCCAGTTAGCGCTTGCTGCGGCGTGCCGCCGGCCACTGCCACTCGCCACAAGTGCCGCCGGTCCACGTCATCCTGATTGGACGAGTAAATCACCGACGCCCTGTCCGCGCTGAGCGTGACGTCTTCCACGTCAAAGTCGCCGGGCGTGAGCAGTGTGGCCGCGCCGCCGCCTGCGGCGATCGAATACAAGTGATTGCGTCCATCCTGCTCCGAGGAAAAAATCACGCGGCCATCAACCGCAACGTTGAGCGAGCCATCTTCGGTGAGGCGGGGCAAAGAATCCTCAATCTTCTCTCCGCTGCGCCATAACATTCGCCCCGCGCCGGTAGCGGCATCGGCGATCCACAACGACCACGGCTGCGGGCGCATCGGAATCAGCGGCAGCTTCGCCTCATCTCCAGTGGTGCGCACCCAGACAACCCACTTGCTGTCAGAAGACCAGCGCGGCATCGAATCCTTGTCCACGCTCGGCGCCATGTAGCGGATGGAGCCGCCATCGACGTCGTAAATCGCAACCAGGCTATGACTTTCCCGCCCGCTGACGAAGGAGATATGTTTGCCGTCGGGCGACCACTTCGGCTCACCCGCCGCTCCCCGCACCGTAGCCAATTCCTTACCCTGCTGTTTGCCGTCGACGCTGGCAAGCCACAACTTCTTCTTGGCCGCCCACACCGCACGTGCACCGTCAGGAGAAATCTGAATATCTTCGCAGTCTTCCTCCGGGCACCCCATGTCGCCCAGGAGCCGGGGCGCAGAGTCTTTGGATTCCGCATCCAGCGCGAACACTTGCTGCTTGGCGCCCTTCGTCCAGCTTTCAGGATTGGCGCTCTCCTGTGCGTCGTTCAACTCGCTGCCCAACGCATAGAGCGCCGTCTTGCCGTCAGGCGTGAGGCGCAGGCTGGCGATGGGCTGGCCGTCGTCCGCGGTGTAATGAGTAAGTTGTCGCGCAGTGTGAATAAAGTCCGGACCGTCCGCCACCCAAACATTGCGCACACCTTTTGCGTCAAACACCCAGGCCACGCGGCTACCGTGCGCAGCCGCCGTCAGCTCGCTCGGAAAAGGCGAACTCATCACCTGCTCCAGCGGGAATGGAGATTGTGCCGATGCCACCATCGCGCCGCCTAGCACCCACCCAATCGTGATCCGAGCGAGAGCAGCCTGCAAACGAAGTTTTGCGATTCGCATAGGTCGCTAGGGTAAGCCAGAGGAAGCTCATCTGCCAACAGCCGTTGTGGGAGCCGTTGTGGGAGCCAGAGGTCGGGCCGGGGGATCTTCTTACGCTCAACTCGTTTCGGACTGTATCAAGCCAGCAGGATTCTCAGATCGCGCAGATTGTTCCCCGTCGGTCCCGTCTCGATCGCATCGCCGAGCACGCTGAAAAACGGATACGCGTCAAACTTTTCACGTGCCGCTCGCGCGTCGAGCCCTCGCGCGTGCGCCCGAGAAAGCGTCGAACCATCCGCGACCGCTCCCGCAGCGGGGCTGTTGCCGTCGATGCCGTCAGTTCCCGCGCTCAGCACGGTGATCTTCTCTCCCGCAATTTTTTCTGCGCAGGCCAGCGCGAACTGCTGGTTGCGCCCGCCCACACCTCCGTTTGTGACCTTCACCGTCACTTCCCCGCCGGAGATGAGGCACACGCGCTCCGAATCGGCTCTTAACTCACGAACCCGCCTCACCAGATATTCCGCCGCGCGCTCGTAGTCCCAGTCATCGCAGGAGTTATCCACATGCACTGCGAAGTCCGCTTGCTTCGCGGCAAGTCTGGCCTGCTCCACCAGCGCTTGATTCGAGAGCAGCGGCCACCAGCGCGAATAGCAAAACGCCGGATCGGCCGACTTGGGCGTTTCCTCGAGCGCGCGTCGTTCAAACAACTCCCGCGCCGCGACAGGAAACGTCTGCAGCAAGCCGCGCTCTTCCGCAATGCGGTAACAATCTTCCGTGGACGTCGAATCGGGCATGGTCGGACCGGACGCCAGAGCATCGGGCGTGTTATCAGGCACGTCGGAGACCAGCAGCGAAATCTGTTGCGCGGGATACGCGGCCTGCGCCAGCCTCCCGCCTTTCACCGCCGAAAGATGTTTGCGGATCGCGTTGATCTCCGCGATGGGCGCGCTCGAGTGCACCAGCGCGCGATAGGTGGCGATGAGATCGTCGAGCTTGATCTCGTCATCGATGGGCTTCTCCACAATCGATGACCCTCCCCCGCTGAGCAGAAAGATCACCAGCGACGACGCCGTCTGCGCCCGCAAGTCCTTCAGCATCGCACTCGCGGCGCGAATCGACTCTGCATTCGGCGTTGGATGCCCCCCGTGAAAATAACGGAACCCGCGCACCTGGGCCGCGGGCTCAACGGAAGTGGCCACAATGCCTTCCAAGGAAAACGCGCCGACTTGCTCGGCCAGAGCTTCCACCATAGTGTGCCCAGCCTTGCCCAGCGACACCACAAACACGCGCGCATACGCAGAAAGATGGTAAAGATCTTCGCAGACGCGCAGAACTCCACGCTCCGAATGCACCTGCCGCCCAAAAGCCTTGCAGATCGAAGCCTCGGCCAGCGCGCCGAGAAATATCTGGCGAGCAGTCTCGCGCATTTGCAGGAACCGCGAATCACGATCAGCGCCTGAAGACATGGCAAGGATTATAAAGAGCTCTCATCCGTCTGACGGCTGATGGGCGACCGCTTCCTTCATCCAGCCCTCAATCGCCTCCCGCAACTCCCGCAGCCGCCCTTCGAAAAAATGATCGCCGCCTTCAATCATCACCAACTTCTTCGGCTCGGGCAGCGACGCGACCAGCGCCTCCAGCTTCGTCCGCGGACCAAACTGATCGCGCGCCCCGCTGACGAACAATTTTGGCTTGGTGCAATCCTGCAAGAAATCAAAGGTGTAGACCCGCGGCTCCTCCTCGCCAGCAGCCACCGGGCCAACCGGCGTTCCCACCGCAATCAGCGCCGCGACCCGCGAGTCCGCATACGCGGCCCTCAACCCGACCGCCGCACCGAAAGAAAATCCGGCGAACACCAGCGGGAGATGAAACTCGGCATCAAGCCAAGCGAGCGCGGCCCGGACATCCTCAACTTCGCCGTTGCCGTGATCGTGTTCACCCTGGCTCAGCCCCGTGCCGCGAAAGTTGAAGCGCAGCACCGGAAAACCAAATCCGTTCAGGGCCTTCATCGTGTGGAAGACAACTTTATTGTGAAGCGTCCCGCCAAACAATGGATGCGGATGGCAAACCACCGCCGCATGCGTCGCATTCGCCGCACCCCCGTTGAGCAGAGCCTCCAAACGGCCCGCCGGCCCGTCGAGAAACAGCGAACGGATGGATGAATTCTGCGTCAGCACCGAACTCAGATTACACGGGAGGAGCGGAAGTAAAAAGTCAGAAGTCAGGGGTCAGAGGTAAGACTTCGCAACCAACCATTCGAAGCTCCTGACTTCTGCATTCTGACCCCAAACCCCGGACCACTGCCCTTCTGACTTTCCCTGCCGTCACCCTCTGCTATCCTCTCCACCATGGATGCAATCACGCTCACGCGCCAGCTGATCGATATCGAGTCGATCACAGGCAACGAAGCAGCGGTAGGAAACTATCTCTGGGGAGAACTTTCCCGCCTGGGATATCAAGCAAAGAGAATGCCGGTGGAGGCGAGCCGCTTCAACCTCTACGCCGCGCCACCGGAATGGACACCAGAAGCGGGGAGCCCGAAGCCGGACGCCGATTTCCCAAACGTCGTCTTCTCCACGCACCTGGACACCGTTCCTCCCTTCATTCCGTCTTCCGAAGATGCCACGCGCATTTATGGCCGCGGATCGTGCGACGCCAAGGGCATCATCGCCGCACAGGTCGCCGCTGCCGAGCGCCTGCGCCGGGAACAAATCTATGTCGGCCTGCTGTTTGTGGCGGGCGAAGAACGCGACAGCCTGGGCGCGCAGACCGCCAATGAATATGCCGCGACGCACTTCTCATCCGCGCAGCCAGCCACCACTCAGAAAGCCGGCCGCAGATTCCTGGTGAACGGCGAGCCCACCGAAAACCGCATCGCGCTCGCCTCGAAAGGCACACTGCGCGTGGAGGTGACTGCGTCCGGACGCATGGCCCACTCGGCCTATCCCGAGCTCGGCGATTCCGCCATCGACAAACTGCTGGCCGCGCTCACTCGCCTGCGCGCCATGCCTTTGCCCTCCGACCCGGAGATTGGCCCGTGCACCCTGAACATCGGCATGATCGAAGGCGGACGCGCCCCCAACGTGATCCCGGATTATGCTCACGCGGATCTGCTGTATCGCCTGGTCGAGCCGTCCGACGAACTTCGTCGCCAGATTCTCGCCTCCGCCGGCGATCAAGTGAGAGTCACGTTCCCCCTGGAGCTTCCGTTTCTCCGGCTGCGCACCGTCGGCGGCGTGCCCGCCATGATCGCCGCATTCACCACTGACATCCCCAAGCTCACCAACTGGGGCGAGCCGTTGCTGATCGGCCCCGGATCAATCCACGTCGCGCACACCGATGGCGAATACATCGAGAAGCAGCAACTGGCCGAAGCAATCGACCTCTACTGCACAATCGCAAAAACACTGGTGTAGGACGGGCATGGAGGACGGACACTCATGCACACCCATGCACAAATCACGTTGTCCTTAGCAAGTTAAAATGTCCGGTTTTCTAAGCACACGACATGTCCGGTTTCATAGTTAACCAGCAGCAGTCGGGGCTGTGGGAAAGTGGGAATCC
>Ga0209006_10000233_pt1 | contig 57607 bp, 52 predicted proteins | sample JacPin_JW_Ref_O2_FD_188567 | JGI IMG/M metagenome (GOLD analysis project Ga0209006, IMG submission 188567) | Forest soil microbial communities from Algoma, Ontario, Canada - Jack Pine, Ontario site 1_JW_Ref_O2 (SPAdes) (version 2) | ecosystem: Environmental > Terrestrial > Soil > Boreal...
GGAGCCGATTCAATGAGGCAAAGTCATGGCTCGCTCAGGCCGATGCTCTTAAATTCGACAATTCACTCATTCGACGAGAAAGACTTATTGTGGCGTTCGCCACGGGCGAACGGGACAAGGTAGAAAAAATCCTCAAAGAAGAAGAGCAAGGCAGTTATCGAGAAGCATTCCTGAATGAACATTCCTTGATCGAGGTTCAGCAGGGGCACTTTAATTCTGCCGAACGGCTACGACTGAGAGCGTCGGGGCTAGCTCCGAAGAGTGAGCATGATGACTGGTGGGTGGTCCTGTCGGCCCTGGAAGCCGCCGAAGTCGGGAAAGTTGTGCAAGCTCGGCACCATGAAACCGAGGCGGCTGGGAAGAAGCTGGATCGTAACAATCGGATTGCCCTGGCGCTCGCGTTTGCGAGGTCAGGACAAACAGGGGAAGCCGGCGAGATCGCGGACCAGATTGGCGCGGAGAGGCCGGAAGACACGCTTGTCCAGTATTACTTCGTTCCTACAATCCGGGCCGCGATCAAGTTGCAGCAACACGATCCGGCGGCATCCATCGATCTGCTTCGCAGTAGCGCCAAATACGAATTAGCCTTTACGGGATCGTTCGAGACTTTGTACCCCGCCTACATTCGAGGGCTGGCGTATCTGGAACTCGGCGATGGAAGATCGGCCGCGACTGAGTTTCAAAAGCTGATCGACAATCCTGGGTTTACCGTGCGACATGTGACAGGTCCGCTGGCCTGGCTCCAGCTTGGCCGCGCGCAAAAGATGATGGGAGACGGGGCTGTTGCACGTAAGTCTTACGGGACTTTCCTGGATTTGTGGAAGAATGCAGATCCCGACGTTCCGATCTATCAGCAAGCCAAAGCTGAATACTCCAAGCTCCCAAATTAAATTCAAGGATGGACCGGATCGCGCGCTGCGTGTCGAGAAGACGAGGTCTCAATTGGGTTTCGTCGCAGACCTTCCAAATGTCTTTTTGAATTGAATCTGTTTCGATCGCTCTGGCCAAACATCCACATCGACGGGTGTTGCCACCTCTGCTCCTGGAAACGAAACCCGAATCGTTCCTTCAAAGACGATTTGCAAGTTGAGGTCTCCGGATAGCGAAGAAATCTCGATTGCTTTCGCGATCGCAGGTTCGATCAGAAGATCTCTTATCCGGCGCTCTGTCGCCGAGCCGAGGGCCTTCTGGCTCTCACCGCGCCGAAATAGGGGCACGTAGCTACCGGGGCGATAGTAGATAGAGACCGGGCCGCCGTTTCCGTTTGATTCGTAATATTGCTTCAGCTTTTGCCGTAGTCGCCGGGCTTCGCTCCGAACAATGGAGTCGGAACTCGGGTGGTAGGGCGGTTTGCGATCATATACCTCCGTGCCGATCCGATATTCCTTCAACATCTCGGCTTTGCCCGCCAAGGTCGTTTCGACGGTGTACCGAAGAAACCGGCCTAACCGGTCTGACTGGAGGAAGAAAGGGCTCGCCAGAATACGCGAGAGCTCTTCACGAATCACTTCCTGAGTAATGCCGCCCTCGCTTGTCCATCTGCTCGTTCCAGCGCGTTCATTCATAGCCGCTCCGCCCCAGGTGTCGTGGTATTTCGCAAAGCTATCTTGGGTTCGGGCGAATCTTCCAAGCAAGCGCCCCACGAAGTCGTTCAGGGAACAGTAAAAAAGGGTGAAAAATCGTCGACCGCGCCTACTTGGGCCGATAAACGCCTGGCCGAAAGTATTTTGGCATCGGGATGGAGAACGCCTTACCGGAGCCGTGCTCGGCGCTACATCGGAGAGCGGTTACTCGTTCAGTTGGCTCTCCCAGTCTGCGGGTACGCGGCCTGCGGGTCCTGGGACAGGTTGTTTCGATGGATGCGAGTGAGGGCTGCTTAGAGCAGGATGCTCGAAGGTTTCTTGCGTGCGGTAATCGTAGAACCAGTCTTCGCCGGGCTCGAAACTGGCGATAACCGGGTGGCCGGTGGTTGCGTTGTGTTTCGTCGCGTGCTGGCTTGGCGAAGTATCGCAGCAGCCGATGTGACCGCACTCGGCGCAGCGGCGCAGGTGAAGCCACCATCCCTTCGTTGCCAGGCATTCGACGCAGCCTGTGCCGCTTGGCTTCGCGTTTAAATTGATCCCATCTCGGTCCTTCTTCATGCATGTCTCCTTCCCGGCTTCGTCGGTTTCGGATTGGATGCAGGAGAGTGGAACCAGGCAACCGAAATTACTTGGGCATCGGGAGGGACCAGATTTTGCCGGTGCCGCGTTCGGTGATCCAGATGGTGTCGCCGGCGGGTTCGATTCCGGTCGGTGTGTTGAGGCCTTCCTTCAACACGGTGACGCTTGCTTTGTCGCCATTTATGGTGAGGGCAGAGATTCTTCCGCTCGCATTTTCGGCGACGAGGAGCTTGCCGTTCGCCGCGCGCATGCCATCCGGGCCCTTGATCAGTTGATCGGTCCATATGTCGACCGGGGCTCCCGGCTTACCGTTGGCATCGACGGGGATGCGGTAGAGCTTGTTGAAGACGACGTTGTTCACATACAGGACGCCATCGAGAAACGTGATGCCGTCGACGCCGGCGAGAGTGCGGTGTTCGAGGTACAGTTCGGCGGTGGAAGCGCCGGGGGCGAGTCGGAAGATTCTGCCGGGGAAAGTGTCGGTGATGTACAGCGCCTTGTCGGGGCCGATGGCGAAGTCGTTGCAGACGTTGTTGTCTCCGGGCAGGTTCCAACGGATTTTGGCGGCGCCGGTCGTGAGATCGAAGCTGCGCAGCGTGGTGTGGCGCTGGGGCGGGGTGGTGTTCGGGACCGGAGTCAGTTGGCAAGTCCAGAGCGTGTTGGTCGAGGCGTCGGCCAACATGCCGAAGAAAAATGTGCCGGGAGGTTCGGAGCTAACGTCGATGAATTTTTCCGCGGTGGTGGAACCGGGCTTTACTTTGTAGACGAAGGGCGAGCTGGCGCTGCCGACGATTACTACACCACCCGGAGCGACGGTCAAGCTTTCGGGCTGCGATTTCGAGTCGCCGATCAGGACGTCGGTGGCTGCGGAGACGCCCTGGACTAAGATCAGGATCAGGGCGATGGACAAGATCAAGCGTCGAATGTGCGATGGGAACATCGTGGAGCTCCTCAGAATGGGACTGTGACGAGTGAAGGCAGGATTAGACCACGATTCTGAGGGTCGCTGCTACATCCCCTCGCGGCGGACATGGGCGAGAACAGCTCGTCGGTTCGTGTCTGTGTAACCCCAATCTTTGACTGCTCGTCATAACATAATTAGTGAGCAAGCATGCAGAGTCCAGGCCCACCGACGTTGGATTGATGAAGTCCCACGGAAATGGGGAAATCCCGGTGACGGTTCCAGTCAGTCGGCGCTCGCGCAGGTTACCGCGTAACGTTTGGTTCGTTTTTCTCGGTGGCTTGCTTCTTTCCGCCGCTTTGGCGACGAGCCGCGCTCAGGAGCCAACAGCGAATCCGCAAACTCCTTCGACGGCACCAGCCGGCTCCGAGCAAAAGTCTCACAACGAGGAAATCGTCTCGCACGACTCTCCTGCGACATTCCAGGTGCGCGTCAACCTGGTGCTCGTGCGCGTGGTGGTGCGCGATGGCAACGGCAAAGTGGTGTCGAACCTGAAGAAAGAGGACTTTCAACTGACGGACGAGCGGAAGCCGCAGGTTATTTCGAGTTTTTCGGTAGAGACGCCCGCTTCGCGCGTGCCTGCGGTCGATTCCGCGGCGGGAACCTTGCAAGGAACATCAGAAAAGCCGCCAGAGTTGCCGCAGAAGTTTGTCGCGCTACTCTTCGACGATCTTCATCTTTCGGTTCAAGACGCCATGTTTTCGAGACAGGCCACGGCGAAGGTCCTCGGTACGGTGGGTGAGCGCGACCGGCTTTCCGTTTTCACCACATCTGGTCAGGTTCAGCAGGATTTTACCGATGACCGGAAGAAGCTCGACCAGGCAATCCAACAAATCTTGCCGCGTTCACTGGCGCAGAACTCGGTCGCGGACTGTCCACCGATGACATTGCAAGAGGCGCATATGATCGCAGAAGAAAGCGACGACTTGGCGTTGCAGGTGGCGATCCAGGACTACATCAATTGCAGCGGCGCTTCGGGTCTGGGAGCGGCCCAAACGGCTAAGAATGTTGTGTCGGCAGCCGCCGAATCGGTTCTGAATCTTGCAGAAACGGAACAACAGCGTACATATCAATCGCTCCTGGCTTTGATTCGGAGGATGAGCGTGTTGCCCGGACAGCGGGTCATCGTGATGATGTCGCCCGGATTTTTCGTCCTTCCGTCGATGTTTCAGCCGGGAGGAGAGGTGATTGAGCGGGCCACGAAAGAAAATGTGGTGATCAATACGATCGACGCGCGGGGTCTGTACGTTTCCTCGGTCTATGACGCGTCCAACATCGCCACGACCGCGTCTGTCAGTCCGCTGAAAACGCAATACACAATGAGGGAGGAACAATCGCACTTCACCTCGCTGGCGGATTTGGCGGATGGCACCGGTGGAGTTTTCTTTCACGATCGGAACGACATTGATCAAGGCCTGCTTCAAGCGGCGGGAGAACCCGAGGTTTCTTATGTGCTGGGATTTACGCCGCAGAATTTGAAGCTGGATGGGAAATATCACACTCTCAAAGTAAGCCTGACGAATGGTCAGAAATTGTCCCTGCAAGCGCGCCGTGGGTATTTCGCCCCACGCGGCAACTCCAACCCCGAAACTGCGGCCAAAGAGGAGATCCAGCAGGCGGTCTTCTCTCAGGAAGATCTGCACGAGCTGCCCGTCGAGTGCCAGACGCAATTTTTTCGCGGTTCGGATGGAGTACACCTCAGCGTAGTTACCCATGTGGGGACCGAACAGCTCAAGTTTCGCAAGGTGGATGGACGGAACCACGATACGTTGACGATCACGACCGGCATCTTTGACGAGAATGGGACAATGCTTTTCGGCAAGCAGCGGGTCCTGGACTTGCAGTTGAAAGATGCAACGCTGGAGCGATCGAACAGAACGGGCCTGAATGTGAAACTGAACTTCGACGTGCAACCGGGGACGTTTCTGGTTCGCACTGTTGTGCGCGATTCCGAAGGGGCGCTGATGGGCGCGACGACGCGTGGAGTAACGATCCCCTAACCAACCGGTTTGTCGGGTCGTCTATCTAAGATTGGGTGGCTGGGGGTAGACTCGCGATATGCTGCGCAACCTCGATAGTGACGTCGTTCTTGGACTTCGGTCTCTTCGCAAGAATCCCATTCTTTCGCTGACGGCGGTTCTGACGCTGGCGCTAGGCATCGGCGCAAACACGGCGATCTTCACATTGCTCTACGGACTCGTGCTGCGCAGCTTGCCGACGCCGCAAGCGTGGCAGCTTGTCAAAATTGGCATGGCTTCCGCTGCGGAGCCTGACAACGAGCAAGATGGTTCGTTCATCCCCTACCGGATGCTCCAGGGGTACGAGGCGGAGCAGACGTCTTTTCGCGAACTGTCAAAGTGGACCGGCCAAGACGTGCTCATGAAGGACGACAACGGCACGATCCGCAACTATGACGGCGTGATGGTGAGCGGAAACGGATTCGATATGCTGGGCATTCAACCCTATCTAGGCCGGTTGATCGCTCCATACGACGATGTGCGAGGCGGGCCGCGCACCGGATGGCCGGTGGTCTTGAATTATGGGTTCTGGGGAGAGCGCTACGGCCGCTCGCCGAATGTCATCGGAACTCAGCTCAAGATCCTGGATAACAGCTCTCACAAAGAGATTGCGGCGACGATTGTCGGCGTCACGCCTCCGGATTTTCACGGCGTCCAGCCCGGCATGGAGCCAAAAATTTATTTGCCGCTGCAAATGGAAGACACACTCGCCGGCAGCATGATGTTGGATAACCCGGAAGAGGCTTTCGGTGTCTCCGCGATCGGTTTCCTGAAGCCCGGCGTGACCATGCAGCGGGCGTCGGCTGAAGCTGCCGCGATGCAAAAGGATTTGTTCACGCGTTACATCCCCCCGAAATACCAGCACATCCCGTACGTGGAGAAAGCGTATTTCGTCGTGAATTCCGCGCGCGCCGGATTGCCCAGCTACGTCAGCAGCATGTACAGGAAGCCACTGTACCTGATGCAAGGACTCGTCGGCGTGGTGTTGCTGCTGTGCTGCGTGAATATCGGCGGCTTGATGATGGCGCGGATCTCGGCGCGACAGCGCGAGTTTGCGGTGCGCTCTGCTGTCGGTGCGTCCGCGTATCGGTTGTTGCGACAGTACTTGGTTGAGAGTTTTGTGATCGCGCTGGCGGGCAGCGTACTTGGTGCCGCTGCGGCCTGGTTCGGAAGTGATTTACTGCTGCACTTTTTCCGCAATCCGATGATGTCGGAGACCCCCGACGTCCATCCGGACAAGACGATGTTCTTGGTGTCGATGTTGTTTGCGGTGGTTACGACACTGCTTTTTGGAACGCTGCCGGGCTGGCGCGCGGCACGCACCGATCCGGGGTTGCTTTTGAAGTCGCGGACGGGGATGGGTGGGCGGCGACAGATTGCCGGACGAATGTTCGTGCCGATTCAAGTGGCATTGTCACTCGTGTTGGTGGTGCTCGCGACGTTGCTATCGCAAAGTGTTGTGAAGCTGCGGTCCGAAAAAACGGGCTTCGACCTCGATCACGTGACCATCCAGACGTCGCCAATGCACACGCTTGGCCTGAAGGGAGAGAAGAAGCTCGACCTATATCAGCGGATGGTGGACCGGCTGGAGCAGATGCCGATGATGAATTCGGCGACGGCGGTTTCTCAGACGCCGATGACCGGAGAGAAAGTTGCCGGCGATTTTCTGGCGGTTTCGAACGCTGCGAGTCCGCCCGAAGACACGCAGATGGCGTTCAACGATGTCGGGCCGGGGTACTTTCGAACGATTCAAACGAGCATCATTGCGGGGCGCGACTTTGAGAAAAGCGACCGGTCAACGGATGTGTGCATTCTGAATCAGTCGGCGGCGAATTTCTTTTTCCCGGGGCAATACCCGATCGGGCAGTACATGCGCAGCAAGAAGAATACGGTTTTTGAGGACGATATTACGTGCCGCGTCGTTGGGCTTGCGCAAGACGCCAAATTTTTCGATTTGCGCGAAGCTCCGCCCAGAACGATATACGTGCCGCTGTCGTTGCAACGCATCGACAGGCTCGGCAATCTCGTGTTTCTGATGAACACGCCGAAGAAGTCGCAGGCGATCGACGCGTTTCGAGTGGCGGCGCAGGAGATTATGCCCACGATTCCGCTGGTCCTCTTCGTTACGCTGCGGGAGCAGATGGATGCCGCGCTCGGAAGCCAGGAGCTGATTACGTTGTTGGCGAATTTTTTCGGGTTATTGGCGCTGTTGCTCAGCGCCTTGGGATTGTACGGGCTGCTGTCGGCAGGTTTAGCGCAGCGCACGAGCGAGATTGGCGTGCGCGTCGCGATGGGAGCGTCACGCAGCGCCGTGCTGCGCATGATTTTGGGAGAAGCGCTTGGTTTGCTCGTGTGGGGGCTGGCGCTCGGTGGCCTGGCGTTACTTTTCACCACGCGGTTTGTGGTGACGATGCTCTACGGAGTCAGCGCGCACGATCCGCTGACACTGACGGCGGTCGTTGCCACCTTGGCGCTGGTCACCATCGCTGCGGCGGCGATTCCGGCGTTCCGCGCCGCCTCGATCAACCCGATCGACGCACTTCGCTCTGAGTGAGGCTCCGTTTCTGCGGCTGCTCGGCCGTTTCTCGCCAGGTGAAGGAGTCGTCCGAGTGGTACTTCCTCGCCGGCTTCGTTAAACTTCTTCGCAACTCCACCATGAAGCGTCATGTGCTCATCTTCGGTGTCGTCGGCGGGCTGCTGATCCTCACGCTCCAGTACACGGAGTACCGGTTTGTCGTGATTGAGCATTCGGTTGAGCTGTATGGGGCACTCGTCGCGGGGATCTTCGCGGCTTTCGGGATTTGGCTGGGGTTGAGAATCACGCGAAGGCGGGAAATTGTTCGCGAAACGGTCGTTGTGAGGGAAGTGCCGGTGGCGGTCGCTGGGGAACCGCGCGGCGGTGAACCGTTTGCCCCGAACATGATGCAACAGCAGGCTTTAGGTATCACGGCACGGGAGCTCGAGATACTTACTCTGGTCGCTCGCGGGCTGAGCAATCGGGAGATTGCGGCACAGCTTTTTGTTTCGGAAAACACGGTTAAGACACATTGTTCGCGCGCCTTCGACAAGCTCGGAGCTGCTCGGCGGACACAGGCCGTGCAGCGCGGCAAAGAGCTCGGGCTGCTGCCGTGAGCGTGAAGGCGTCACCCGAAAGCACGATTTCTGGCCTATTCCCGCAAAATCATACGAAAGGATGACGACATCGGGTGGCGCTATGCCGCATGGTGACTCCGCTCTCACACGCAAAAGGAGCCTCACATGAAGAAAACCGTCCTCACATTCGGGCTGATCGCGGGCGTCATCATCGCGGTCTTGATGAACGCAGCGTTGCTGCTGGCCAACAAGATCGGCTCGGGCCACAGCATGGCGCTCGGCTACACCATTATGGTGGCGTCGTTCCTGCTGATTTATTTTGGCATCCGGAGCTACCGCGATAACGAGCTCGGCGGGCGAATCTCATTTGGGCGGGGCTTCGTCTGCGGGATTCTGATTACGCTTATCACCACGGTGTTCTACGTTGTCGCCTGGGAGATCATTTTCTTCAATTTCATACCGCACTTCATGGATGGCTACTTCGCGGCTCAGATTCACAGGGTGCAGGCGTCCGGGCTCGACCCGGCGACGATCGCCACGAGGGTTGCGGCGATACAGCACTCCCAGGAGCTTTACCAGAATCCGCTGGTCAACGCGGCCTATACCTTTATTGAGCCGTTTCCAGTCGGCCTGATCATTACGTTGATATCCGCAGGCGTACTCCGACGCAAAGGTCCTGCCGAGCCGGTCGGTGCTCCGGCGGCCGTAACCTCATAAATCAAAACGCCAGCCTTGCCAGACGGGAGCGAAGCCCGACTGACAACACTCAGGCGGTTGAGATTTCTTCGTCAATCTCAGGGAGCATATTTGGTGAAGACGGCGTCGCGAGAGGCTTTTGCATGGCAGGGGGCGCAGGATTTGAGCGCTGCCTCGGTACCAGGCTTACCGTCTGCGTCGAAGTGCGCGTATCCCCAGCCGGCGGTCGAGGCGTACTTGACGGAATCCTTAACCATGAACTGGATGTTCGTGGGTGCTCCGGCAACGAACGACTGTGGATCGCCAAAGACTTTGTCATTTTCGGCGGACGCGGTGTGTTTGTAGTGCAGGGCGGCGATGATGGAGCCGTCGGGATACGGGAGCTTTCCGTCGCGGAAGGCCTGGAACGCCACGTCATTCGCCAGAACAGCGCCGATGCTGTGGAGGTTGCCTTCTTCGTGGGCTACGGAGATGAACTTCCAGTCTCGATATCCGGGCGGAATTTTGATTCCGTAAATTGGGGCAGCCTCGCCGCCGCCTTGTCCTGAGGCAGGAGTTATCGACAAGAAAAGGCCGGCGGCCGTTGCGATCGTAACAAATAGTGAAATGATCCCTTTCATTGGTCTCCTTTTGAACGCGTATGCGTCAGATTCGCAGGGCTGGCGCGATCCGAGCGCGACTTGCTGCCAACGGCTGAAAGCGGCCGAACGGCGGCAGAAACAATCGCACGTTTGATGCGTATATAGATTGGACGATGCTCTATTTGTTTTTCTGATATCAGCAGTGGTACCTAGAAGTGGGCCAAAATCTTCAGGAGGATGTCACGTGAATAAGAGGCTTCGTTGTGTCTTGACTTTAGTAATGGCGATTCCAGTTGCGGTGTTTGGGCAGGATAAATCACCGGCACAGGGGGCGCCGCCGGTGAATCCGATTACGGCTAGCGAAAAGGGTTTCTATTCGTTTGTGAGCCAGGCTGTCGTTGCTGCGGCGGTGAAGATGCCTGAGGAAAATTACTCCTTCAAGCCGACGCCGGAGGTTCGCAGTTTTGGGCAGCTCGTCGGCCACGTGGCGGATGCTTCGTACATGTTCTGCTCGCAAGCCATAGGTGACGCGAACCCCGGGAAGCAGTTCGAAAAGACAAAGACATCGAAGGCCGATCTGGTCGCCGCGCTGAAGGACGGAGTTGCGTATTGCAACAAGGCGTTCGACAGCATGACCGATGCAAAAGGGAGTCAGATGGTGAAGTTGATGAACTTCGATCTGGCGAAGCTCACGTTGTTCTCGATCAATACGGCGCACACGGACGAGCACTACGGGAACATGGTGACGTATATGCGGCTGAAGGGCATTGTGCCGCCGACGAGCGAAAACCAACCGCCGGCGCCGCCGACGAAGTAAGAGTCGGCAACAACGCAAATCGACGCAACGGATTTCTGAGTGGGGCCACGACTCGGCCGGCATCGTCTTAGGGCGAGGCTTTCCGGCGTGGCCTCTGCTTTTTTGAAATCGATCGAATGATCAGCTTACCTTTGCCGGTCCTGGGCAACGGGCTTTCCGCCTGTGCGACGGCGGCAGCGATAAGTTCCTCGACCTCTGGCTGCGCCAACGTTGCCACGGACTCGATCCTGATAAAACGATTTTGACTGCCGCTACCCTGGAGCAATTTATGAGGATCGGGGAGAGTGGCTCCGTAGTAGAAGGACAGGCCGATTCCATTGGCGCCGGCCGCGATGGATAAGATGCAATCGGACGGTCGCTCCGTCGAGCAGTATCCGATCACGAAAAAGTTGTAGTTGTCATAAACCAGCTCGTTGGCGCTGGGCAATCGTTTGCGCAACGCTTTGCGCACGGAACGGATCAACGCCGCGTTCTTCGTGTCGAATTTCTCGATAAAGCTCGCGAGTTGCAGCTCGGCTGTCGCGGAGGCCTGGGAAGCAATTCGTTTGGTGGCCGTCATGGACAGTGGATCCCTTCTTCTGCCAAGTTGACCGCGAATACGTCAGGGTAAGATCTGAATTTCAAGTTCCATCGCGCGCCCATCGCGGATTGAAAATGCCCGGATGGGGGAGGTTGCGTATGGCCGAGGGGTGACGATGAAATGGATTGCGTCAGGTAGACAGGCCAGCGCGATGTCTTTGACCGAGGGCTCGTTCGTGTCCATCCAATTCGGATGCGAGTGGTAAATGCCGAGGAATTCGAGACGCCGCTGGCGGAGTTCTCCCATCAGACGCGCGATCTCGTCTGGGGCAATCACGTAATGCCGAACAGGGTCGGCCGCGACATTCTTCGCCGGGAATGCCCGCGTGATGACGCCGTCCTGACCTGCCAGAATTCCGCAGCATTCTCGATGCGGCTGCCGGCGGGCGTGCTTCAGGAGTTGGCCGTATATTTTGCGGCGACTTCGGACGGCTCGGTTCATTCCATCATTATATGACGAGGATATGACGAGGCTTCCAGCGCTTGATAAACGCTGTGATGCTATTTTTTTGCCGCCGGGCGGTTGTCGAGAAACGTGTAGTCGCTTGGGATTGTGAAATAGTCGGGATCGGGTTCGTTGCGGGAGATGATTTCGACCTTTCGGAGAAACGTACCGGAGCGCGGGTCGGATTTCTTGATCAGCACGTCCAAATCCAGTTCGGGCGAATGCCATAGCTCTCTGGTGATGACGAGCGGCTTGGAATTGCCGTAAGCTCCGGCTGCCACCGATGTGGTTTCGCGAGTGCCTTCCACTGTGAGCGCGTCGATCACGCTCGTGCCTAAACTTGCCGACGCCATCGTCGAGGCTCGTGGAGCTTCCTCGGAACCCTGCGATTTCGCGTAGGCGGCGCGCAGGAACGCGTTGATCCGACAGGATTTCGTTGCGACGTAACACGTTGTTCGCGTCTCTTCCTTTGGGTCGATGATGATGAAATTCCACCTGGGCTGAAACTCGCCCGAGTCCGTTTGGGTCCGGCGACTTTCGAAATAGATTTTGCCGGACGAATCTCGCGCCACCATGCTCATGAACGCGACGTGGGAGGAAGACTCATCCTGGCTCGTCCAGGTCACCACTGATTTTGCCGTGAAGGGCTGCCCTGACTTGGGCGGGACATACATATTTTCCACGCCGGGCATGGCGGCAACGTCGGGATTCTTTCCAGCAGGGCGTGCGGCGGCAAAGGGTTGTTGGGCGGAAACAGGAGTCGCGAAAACGAAGATCAACGCGACTGACAAAACAAGCCACGAAACGCGAAAGCGGATCATGGGTACCTCCAGTGCTCGGCCGATAATACACCACTTGGTTACGCACTGCTCATTCGAATGCTAGCTGGACGACAGGGGAATTGCGGCGGGACATAGATATCTCAAGGCCCGATAAGTTTGTGGCGGGAAGATAAAAGTTCGCGGAAGGGAAGCTACTTTCGACACGATCGCTGGCGAATGAAATAGTGTTCATGCCGAAATAAACTCGCATGGACTACCCATTGATTTATCACTGACTGAAACTGAATAGTTTTTTGAAAGGGCGCGTCTAAGGGGACGTTGCGGTAGACGTGAGACTGGCGATGGTTCTTTTTCGTTTGAAAATTCGACTGGTTGGCGAATGCGCGGACTCGGTTGCTCACGGCTTTGCACACAGAGGAGACATTGCAAATGAAGCGATCATTGGGATTGGCGTTGGCATTTGGGTTGTTGCTGGGTCCCGCGGCGAATTTGGCGAAAGCGGCGGCGCAAGCTCCGGCGGCGAGCGGACCGGCGCAATCGACGGATAAGACGGCGCCGAGTTATGACATGAAGGCGCAGTCGCTTCTGGACTTGCAGGACATGCAGAAGAAATTCACAAGCTTGGCCGAGGCGTTTCCCGCGGACAAAATGACGTGGCGCCCGGGGGACGGCGTGCGCTCGGTGGCGGAGATTTTCATGCACACCGCCGGCGCGAACTATGGAATCCCGAACATGATGGGCGTGAAGACGCCAGAAGGTTTCGATGGGAAGACGTTTGAGAAGTCGACGACGGACAAGGCCAAAGTCGTACAGGCATTGAATAAGTCGTTCGACGCTGCGATTGCGGCGGTGCAGGGAATGACCAATGCGGATTTCGCCAAGCCGGATAAGAAGCTCGGACCGGACGCAAACGATGGCGACGTGGTGTACATCCTGGTCGTGCACAATCACGACATGCTGGGCCAGGCGATCGCGTATGCGCGCGTGAACGGCATCGTGCCTCCGTGGACCGCGGAGGCGCTCGAGAAGCAGAAACAGGGAAGCGGGAAATAGGCCTCGAAAAGTCGACCTCGATCAACGCGGCGTTACATTTTTGCAGTGACACTCATCGAAGTGTTATGACTCCTCAAACTGTAACGCGCGTAACCGAATGCGACCTGGAGCCTGGCAATGTTCTCAGCGTTCTTGGTGATGCCGGCAATCTTCCCAAGTGGGCTCCTGTTTTTGCTGATGCTGTAGAACGCGTCGACGGCGCGCGCTATCGCGTGACCAAGAATGAAGCGACTTTTGGCATCGAACTCACCACTCATCCGTCGGCCGGTACCGTCGATTTCATTCGAGAAATGCCCAACGGCAGGCGAGGCGGCGCGTATTTGCGCGTTATGCCGCGCCCGCTTGGCGGCTGCACGATAACGATGACGGTGCCGATCGGGCCGACGACGAGTGAATCTGAAGTTGCGAAGGTGCTGCAGCAGGAACTCACCGATCTCGTTCAACTCGCGCGCCGTTGACGAGTCACACTTCGAATCAGGCTAGGAGTTGCTTGAGTGATGCAAGCAAGTGGAGCCAAAACGGCGTAGCCGAGAGCGGAATCGCAATCGCAGGGACTAGAAACAGAGTCACCGTGCCCACCCACGTCGCGCGATGTACGCGTCGCGTCGTCAATAGATCGAACACGATTACGGCCACACCGAGCGCCTGCAACACAATCCCGACGACCGGCGGCCTGGTCGCGATAAACGCAAACGGCCATCGAGCGATCGCTGGTCCGGCCATTCCTATCGTTCCGTAGAGCATCAACCTCTTGTGAGACGCCGGATTACCTCGGAGCAGCAACCCGACGACGAACATCACAAACGAGGCATTAATTCCGATCACGTCAAGCGCAAGAATTTGTGCCTGGTCCCGCTCGGAAGCCGCGAACCCTCTGTGGATCCCTTCGAGCATAACCGCATACGCCATGACGAACACCAGGCCCACCAGAACCGCACCAGCGAATCCAAGTTTCTTGTGCAGGTCCACGCGGCCCACGGCCACAAGCGAAACCTGAATCGCAAAAAGTGCCATCCACGACGCGAAGACCACTCCGTGAATGGCCACCAGGAGATTGGGAAGGTGATAGTGATACACCGGCGCCAGGAAAAACGTGCGCGAGAAGCCGAGCAACACCGCTGCGACGAGCAGCAGTGCCATGAAAGGGAAGAAGAACTGTTCCAACCGCAGCCGCATCGGTCTCGATGCAAGCGCGGGCGCCGCCGCTTCGCTGGTTGCCATGGGGGCTGATGCCTCCGCCATTCTGTGGGCCGGCTGTTGGGCGAATCTTAGGTATTGTCGAGAGCAAGTGTCAACAGGTGACAACGGTGGCCCGACCCGTAGCGGTGATTCCCGGATAACTGAAAATGGGCTCGGTTGATATGGGCACTTGACATCATTTGCCTTTATATATAGCATTCTTATATGTAGGGAGCGTCATGATAGCCTCAGGTATCAAGCGTGGAACAGCCGAACTCGTGGTGCTGAGCATCCTTCAGGATGGCGCTCTGCATGGCTACGAAATTGCCCGCCGCATCGAGCAAGAAACCGACGGCTCGCTTCGCTTCACGCTTGCCGCCCTTTACCCCATGCTTTACCGGCTGGAAAAGCAAAAGTGGATTCGCGGCACTTGGGAGACGAGCGTCAACGGCCGCCGTCGCCGGTGTTACCGCCTTACTCCTAAAGGCAAGCAGAAGATCGCTCCCCTGCGTAAGGAATGGTCCGACCTGTTCGCGGCCTTACATCGGCTCGCTGGAGTTTCCAATGCCTGATTGGCAGGAACTTGTTCGCCAACGACTGGCGGGATTCGAGTTGGAGAGCGACGACTCGACAGAGATTGTCGAAGAACTCGCCGGCCATCTTGAAGATCAGTATCAATCTTTGCTTCAGGATGGCGTTTCAGAAAAAAGTGCAATCTATTGCGTCTTACAGAATCTCGACGACAGCCGCGATCTGAAATCCAAGATCGAATCTTCCCGCGAAAAGGAGCTACCCATGAACAGCCGCGTCTCGCAATTCTGGCTTCCCGCATTCTTGACGATTTTCCTGGCCATGAGCTTCCTCATGTTTATCGAGGCCGTCGGCTTCGAACCTTGGGTTTCTGCTACCTGGGGAGGGCCGCAGGGTACGCTGCCCGCCGCCGTCGTATATCTTCCTTGGCTCATCACACTGCCGTTCATTGGCGCATTCGGCGCGTATCTTTCGGGTCGAGCCGGCGCTCGAGGCTGGACGGTATTTTCTTCGGTGGTCTTCCCAACTGTTCCTTACCTGGCTTTTTGCCTCATCGGCTTGCCGACCGCAGTGATTCTCGAGGGCCGAATCGCGCACAACATCACCCTTCCCGCTTTCTTCGTCGGTTTTGGCGTCTGGGTTCTTCTGCCCGCTGGAGCGCTCTTGGCCGGCGGAATGCCCGTCCATTACTTCTCTCGAAGAGCACTCTCCTAGCTCAGCCCCCAGGACTGCCATCTGAACGAGACCGAGGATAGAGGTGTGAAATATCGTGCATCGATCTCGGCAGCCGGGATTCTAAGTCCCCGACAGAAGAATTGATTAGGGGGCGGGGATGGGACGGAGAAATAAGCTCGCGATATTGCTGGCAGTGTTTGCCGTATTCGGCGCTGCTGTTGGCGCCGCAGAAGACAAGTATTCGTTGAAATCGCCGGACGGAGTTGCCTTCGCCGATTTCAGGGGATACGAGGATTGGTCTGTGGTGTCTTCGGCGCGCACAGACGAAGTGCTCAAGGTGATCGTCGGAAATCCGGAGATGATCCGTGCGTACAAATCCGGCGTTCCTTTGAATGGCCAGGCTTTTCCAGAAGGCTCCAAGATTGTGAAGCTGCAGTGGAAGCCGAAGAAAAGCACAGAGGCGCCGTTCGCCGTGGATGTTCCGGACGTATTCAAACAAGCGTTCGTGATGGAAAAGGACAGCAAGCGCTTTCCGACAACGGGCGGATGGGGATACGCGGTGTTCAATTACGACGCCGCATCGGACAAGTACACGGCTGATTCGGCGAAGGCGGACTGTGGAAACACATGCCATGTTGCGGTAAAGGCGAAGGACTATATTTTTCATCCGTACCAGAAACGTTGAAGCGCGTTCCGGAAGTCCTCGCGATGCGCGCGATTGTGACCTGGTGCGCACGGGGCGCAGCGATGCTGCGCCCGTACGCTGAACTTGCCGGTGATACAGCAGTCCGATCGTAACGCTCAATGTGGAGCGGTGTGATTTTGACCGATGAGCCGGATGTGGTCAGCGCTCCCAACCTGCGACATGTCGGAGATGATCACGCGATCGCCTTCTTTCAGTCCGGACAAGATCTCAATGGTGCTTACGGACGAGCGACCGAGCTTCACCTTGATCCGCGTCGCATCGTTCCCATCGTTGTCGAGCATGAAGAGCGAAATTTCTGTGTTCGCGGCGCCGTGTACGGGCCGCCCGACCTGCAGAGCGCTGTCGATCTTTTCGATGTCGATGGATGCGTCTATCTCCAGGTTTGCATCAACGCCTTCGGGCTTGGCGTCCAGCGCGACGTCGATCGTACGTGTGTCGTCGGAGCCTGATGGCCCGACGCGAAGCACGTGACCGCTCGAGACTGGGCCCTTTTGCGATGCGACTGACGCGCTTTGACCAGGCTTTACGTCGACGGTCAAGAAGGTTGGCACGCTGACTTGCGCGATTAGATTTGTCGAGCCTGCCGCTCGAACGAGTTTTCCCAGCCCGCGGATTTGCCTCACCATCGGTCCTCTCTTCACGGTGTCGATCCAGACGCTCGAGGAATCCACTTGGGGTGTGTCCGTGGACACGCGTGTCGTGAGCGCGCCACTAACTCCTCCATTGACTGCGCCAGTTACTGCGCCACTTACTGCGGCATTTACTGCGCCTTCGACTCCACCGGCAACTCCGCCGCTGACGCCTCCTGAGATGCCATCCGCAGGGCCGCCAGGAACAATGATATTGCCCTCCGTAGAAACCGATTGACGCGGAGCGCGCTTCAGCGGAAAGCTCCAGGCGCTCAATCCGACAACGATAAAAAGACAGCACGAGATAACCCCGAGTGACACGAACAATCTTCGACGAGACATGTGAACCTCCTTCGATATGAGCGAGATGCGTTCGACGAGTTGATGTTGGGTGAGAAACGGCGGCGCGGGAACGGCTGCAGTCCGTGCTCCGCGCCGCGTGAATTCGAGTAGAGCCTGCAAGTAAGCCTTGCGTGCGTTCGTGACGCGCACTACTTCGAGGTCAACGAGCTGCTCGCGCGCAATCCTAATACGTGAGACGAGCCACAGAATCGCAGGGTGGAACCAGAACACTGCCCGGACAATTTCTTCGACCAGGTGTTGTGGCCAATCTCGACGGCGAGCGTGCAGCAATTCATGGCACGCGATGACAGACTGAAGGCGCGCGTCGGTCGCCAGGAATTTTTCGGGCAAGAGGACGATTGGATTCATCAAGCCGTACGTCACTGGAGAATCGACACTCGTCGAGAGGCGAAACTCGGCGTTTACGCCGACTCGAGTCCGCATTTGATCGAGAATTGCGGCCGAAGCGTCCTGATCTGTGACCGGCGCGGACGCCAGTCGAAGCCGCCGCAGTCGTATTAGCCCAAGCGCAAGGAGTACGAATCGCAAGGCAATTCCGCCAACGAGAACGATACCCACGCCTTTAGCGAGGACTCCCATGTCAGGGAAGTGCCAGAGGGCGACAGCACTTGTTGGCCCTGTGGAATGTATGTTGAAAGTGTCTGACGATGGTGGTATCGGCACGACTCTCGCCAGCCTGTGCCACGGCTGCAGAATCGGGAGCGCGAGCGTCAAGACCAGGAGCCCGCGACAAAAAGCCAGCAGCACGTGTGGATGGCGGATCTGGAAGAGCCGCAGCAGGAGCCCGGCGATGATACCGATTAGCGCGACCTGCGCGCTCCAAGCGACGAGATTTGAAAACCAAAGCGGCATGCTCATTGCCTGCATCCGTTCGTTCTTGTTTCTTTCGTGATCTTCATTTTGTCTCTTCGACGATGCGGATGATCTTCTGCAAATCCTTTTCGTTGATGTGCCGTGATTTCACCAAATGCACAAGAAGCGGTTCCGCCGCACCGTTGAAAACGCGGTCGATGAATTCGCGAATCATTCCGCCGATGACCTGATTCTTGGGCCGCACCGGCTGGTAGACGAAGGCGCGCTCCTGGCGCCGCTTCTTTAAATAGCCCTTGGTTTCAAGAATCTTCATCATCGTCATGACGGTGGTGTACGCGATTTTCCGTTGCTTCAGGAGCGCTTCGTAAACATCGCGTACCGTCGCGCTGTCGCACTCCCATACCACTTTCATGATTTCGAGCTCTTGCGGAGTCAGTGTTGTGTGTTTAGGTCTCATGTCTATCTGTCTTATAGTACTAATTAATTCGTAGTGTCAAGCCCAAAAAAATAAATTTTTGGCGAAGAGAGGGATCGTCGTAGCGTGGAGCTGCCGGGAGCGTGGTGGGCCCGACCATGAAGGCGGCAAACGCGACAATACGTGCAGGCAACTGTTTCACGAGTCGGCCGCATATAACCGCTCGCCGGTCGGCGTAGTCACTTCAGGAGGGAATGCGCCATGCGAAGGAAGCTTGCTCAGAGTTTCATCGCCGTTGTCGTTGTGGTGCTATTTGGACAGTCGAGTGCGAGACCCCAGAACGCATCGAACGCCTCGCTAACGGGAGAGTGGGAACTGACTTCCGTTGAAATGGGGATTCCGTCGTCGCAGCGCATGCTGCTCACGGATTCGAGCGGCAATCTCGAAGGAACCGTTACCGGACATAAGGTCGTCAAGGGCACTGTGAAACAAGGCGAAGTCCGCCTGGAATTTTCGAAGGCCGGCGAAACCAAGGTAGACTCCATTTACACCGGAAGGATTTCAGCCGCCGGAATATCGGGCACGTACGGCGACAACGGCAAGGTCGAAGGAACGTGGAGCGCGAAGAGAGCGCCGACGGACAAACCCACATCGCCCCGAACTCTGGATTTCAAACCCACTCAGTTTCACCGAGAGCTCTCGGGCGATATCACTCCCGTTTTGCACATCTGGCCCGGTGACACCGTGCGCACGAAAAGTGTCGATGCCGGCGGCCAGGATGAAACGTCGGTGCAGCGGGTGCAGGGAGGCAATCCGCTCACCGGTCCGTTTTATGTCGAGGGCGCGATGCCCGGCGATGTTCTGGCGATCACTATCAAAAAGCTGCGGATCAATCGCGACTGGGCGGGAAGCGACAGCGGATTAGTCGATCGCGCAGTGACGGCCGACTATGTCTCCGGCAACAAACGAGAGTGGAAGAGCGTTCGATGGCACCTCGATGCGAACAAGCAAACCGCGTCTCCGGAAAACGGATTGGATCATCTCAGGAATTTCTCGGTCGCTATTCATCCCATGCTCGGTTGCGTGGCGCTTGCGCCGAACCCTTGGGACGGCTCGCTGAATACTCGCGATTCGGGCGAGACGGGCGGCAACATGGACTTCAACGAGATCGCTGAGGGCTCGACGGTTTTGTTGGGAGTGGAGCAGCCTGGCGCGCTGCTTTTTCTCGGCGACGCGCACGCCGTTCAGGGCGATGGCGAACTCAACGGCAATGCGTTAGAAACGTCGATGGATATCGAATTCAGCGTCGATGTTCGCCGCGAAAAAGAGATGGGCACTCCTCGAGTCGAGAACAGCGAATACTTGATGACGCTCGGACTCTCAGGATCGCTCGATGACGGGTTGCGCGTCGCCACTTCGGAATTGGCTTTTTGGCTTCAGGACGACTATCACCTCACGCGCGATGAAGCCGCAATTGTTCTGGGCAGCGCGATCGAGTACAAAATCGGTGAGGTCGCCGATCGCAACGTGAATGTTGTTGCCAAGATTCGAAAGAGCACGCTCGCGTCGTTGTCGACGAAGCAGTAGGGAACTGCGACGGCTATTCGTAGCGTAGCGCGATGAGCGGATCAACCCGCATGGCGCGGCGAGCCGGCAGGTACGCCGCGATCAAGCCGACCCCGATCATGATCGCGGCTGCGATGACGATCGGAAGTTGGTTCGCTACCGGCAGATCGGGGATCAAGCTCGCGGCGATGCGTTTTCCCCAGAATGCAAGGGGCGCTCCGATGGCGAGGCCCGCGCAGATCATCCACATCGCATCGCGAACCACGATGCGCATCACGTCAGCGCTCTCGGCACCAAGTGCTATGCGAACACCGATCTCGTGCGTGCGGCGCGCGACGGTGTAGGCGAGCAGTCCGTACAAGCCGATGATAGCGAGCAGCGCGCCCAGCGCGCCGAATCCGCTGGAAAGTGTCGCGAACAACCGCTGTGGAACGATGGTGGCGTCGACTTGGTCGTTCATCTCGATCATTCCCGCGATGGGAACATTTTTAAGTACATCCGCTTCGGTTGCGCGAACCGCGTTGGCCACTCCGCCCGCAGCGACTTTCGTGCGGATCGCGAGTTGAGAGCCGAGATTCTGTTCTTGATGCAGGTTCCGGTAAATCGTCGGCGGCGCAGGCTGATCGAGGTCGTTGTATTTCGCGTCGCCGACGACTCCGATCACTTCGTATGTTTTTTCGCCCGTCGTCGCTGTGATGTGGCTGAGCGTAATGTGCCGTCCGATGGGGCTTTCATTTCCGAAGCAGTCGCGAGCCGCGGATTCGTTGATGATTGCGGCGTGAGAGCCACCCTCGTCGCGTGCGGAAAAATCGCGGCCGGCCAGAAGCGGCGTCCCATACGTTCGAAAATAGTCAGGGGCGATGTTGTTTATCGAAACCGGCGTCGTTTTTTCAGGATGATCTTCCGCAGCCGCGAAGCTCGACGCCCCCGGCCCCTCCATCGGACTCATTTCGCTGAGGGTCGCTGACCTCACACCGGGAATGGCGTTCAACTGTCTGACCAGTTCTTGAGTCCGTTGCGCGTATTGCGCGGCGTTGTAGTTGCTGTGGTCGAAATTGAGAGTCACCAGCAGCAAATTGTTGCGCTCGAATCCCAGATCATTTCGAAGATGCGACAGATATCCCACAAACAAGCCGGCCATGCTCACCAGCACCAGGGACAACGCCACCTGAGTCGCGACCAAGCTTCTCCCGAACAAGCGTTGTCGCTTGGTCTCACCGATCTTCATTCCCGATTGCAACGCCGAAGCCGGCGTTGTGTTCGACGGGCTCAGAGCAGGCGCTGCTCCGCACAACAGACCGGTAACCAGCGCGATCGCTCCCGTGAAAAGCAGCACGCGAACGTCGAGATGTCGCAACGATTCAAATCGAACAGGCACGCCCACCATCAATCTGCCCGAAGAAAACATCTGGATCAGCGCGCCGACTGCCAAGTACGCCAGGAGAGCTCCAGCTGCGCTTCCAATCACCGACAGCAGCAGCGATTCCGTCAGCGTGTGGCGCAGCAGACGCGCGCGATTGGCGCCGAGGCAAACGCGTACTGCCATTTCGTGCTGACGCGATGCGCCACGCGCGAGAAGCAACCCGGCTAAATTCGCGCACGCAAGCAGCAGCAACAATCCCACCGTTGCCATCAGGACTTTCAGCGGCGTCGAGAGCATCTGGCTGACAGGAGTCGAAATCCCATTTCCCGCCGCGATGACACGAACGACATTCTTGCGAAAGAACGGATTGGTGTTGGGGCGATCGACGAACGTTTGGTATAGCGCCGCCAGGTCCGCTCGGGCCTGCTCGGCTGAAACACCCGGCCTCAAGTGCCCCGACAATGCCACGGAAGATTTCGGATCCTCAAGCGAATAGGGAACCCAGATCTCTTGCTGCGCCTGATTGCTGAGTCCGTAGAAGCCGCGCTGCGCTACGCCGATGATCGTCAAAGGTTTGTCGTTCGTGATAATTTTCTGGCCCTCAATGTCGGGATTCAGATTGAAACGCGTTTTCCAGAATGACCAACTGACAACTGCGACCGGTGCGGAAGTCGCGATGTCTTGCGGTCCGATAAAGCGACCGATGGCAGGCCGCACGCCGAGCCCTTCAAAGAAAGTTTCTCCGACGTTCCCGCCAAAAATGTTCTGCGCTTCCACACCGTGCGCGCTCACCTCGTAGACGTTAAGAGAGCCAACGATCAAGTCCGAGAGGACGCGATTGTTGTCTCGCATCGTCTGATACGCATCCCACGAGAAATCGCTGAATCCAGGTTCGGGATCGCCGGGGTAGTGCACCAGGATTTGGACGAGCGAACCGGGATCGCGCACAGGAAGCGTGTGCAACATCAGGCCGTTCATCATGGAGAAGATTGCGGTGTTGGCGCCGATACCGAGCGCCAGTGTCAGAAGCGCGATGGCGGCGAATCCCGGCGATTTCCGCATCATGCGGAAGGAATACCGAATGTCCTGAAGAATGCCGGCGAAGAGTGTGCTGCTGGCGTTTCCGGGTGAAAGGGGCTCGCGGTATAGCTCGCTTTCGACTGTTCGCAGATTGCGTGCGAGGAGATCTTCGTTTTTCAGTTCGTCGAGGGCTGCGCGAAAAGCAGAGTCTGGCGAGAGTCCCTCGGCAAGAAGATCCTTATATCGATCGTCGAGATGCTGCTCAATCTCCTCGGCGATTTCAGCCTCGCGTGTCGGCGAGAGTTTCAGTGGTGCAAGGCGACGCAGAATTTCAGGCTTCCAGTCACGCATTTTCCGCCTCGGTGATGCTGTTGATTCCGGCGACAAATTCGCTCCATCCGCGAAGCTGGGAAGCAAGCACTTTTCGGCCCGCACGAGTTAGACGATAGTAGCGGCGCCGTCGGTGGCCGTCCTTTTCAACCCAGCGTCCCGCTAACCAGCCGCGGTGTTCAAGCCGATAGAGAAGCGGGTATAGCGAAGCAACGTGAAAACGAACTGCGCCGCGTGAGCGCTGCTCGATGAGTTTGCTGATTTCGTAGCCGTGTCGCGGCCGCGCTTCGACGAGCGAAAGAATCAGCAGTTCGGCGCTGCCTTTTTTCCATTCGGCTTGGAAGGTCGTTTCACCCATATATGGCGCTGCCACATATTGAATCGCCGGATTCGCGAGAGTCAAGCGAAATGTTCTTCGGATCCCATCTGCCGATGGGTTCGTCACCCTTCAACGACAATCGAACGGACAGAGGGCTATGTCGGCGCGTGGCGAACGATTATTCTGAGGCGTGGCTGAAAATCCCGAGATACCTCAACAGAGCCCACGGAAGAGGGCTCTTCGACTTGTCATTCGATGGGTGCTCATCGGTGTCGTTGCCCTGTGGGCGCTTGCGGCGCTCATGCTTGTCGCAGCCCGGTGGATCGATCCGCCGACGACTGCGCTGCATATGGAGCGTCATTTTCAGGCATCCATTCACGGTGCGAAGTATCAGGAGCGATACGAATTTGTTCCTCTGAAACAAATCTCCCCTGATTTCCAGCACGCCGTCGTCGCCGCGGAAGACGCGCGCTTCTATCAGCACCATGGATTCGACTGGCAGGCGATGGAAATCGCCGCCGAAGACGACATGAAAGGCGGAAAGCTCCGAGGCGGCTCGACCATCACGCAGCAACTGGTGAAGAATTTATTTTTCGGAACCGAGCGGTCCATCCTTCGCAAAGGCGCCGAGTTCACGCTCGTGCCCGTAGCGGAATTCGTGCTCAGCAAGCAACGCATCCTGGAACTCTATTTGAACGTGGTGGAGTGGGGGCCTGGAGTTTACGGCGCAGAAGCGGCGAGCCGTTACTACTATCGCGAGCCTGCTCGGAATATTGATCGAGAGAGAGGCGCTCGGCTCGCGGCGATTCTGCCGTTGCCGTTGAAGCGGCATCCCGATCGCATGGACCGATATAGTGGGCTCATTCTTGAGCGGATGAGGCAGGTTGGTTGGTAGTTCCGTCCAGTTTCTTCAGCGTGTCTTCGACAAAACTGCGAACTTCGGCGCGCCGCTGTTCGGTGTCGGACCACGACGACAACGGCGCCGCATGCGAATCGATCATCGCTAGCGCTTTTTGAGCGTACTGACGCGCGAGGTTCATTTCGCCCACCTGAAAATACGCGTCCGCAAGATTGGAATGCGCGTCGGCGGACCAGGGATAGGCAAGCAGGTTGAGCTTGAACACTTCGACACCTAGTTTTTTCTCGCTGGCCGCTTCGCTTGAGTGGCCCGCTTTCTCCATAGCGGCGGCTTGGCGCATGTGATCTTCGCCGAAGATGTCCACGTTCACTTCGGGCCACAACTGAGCTTTGGGATCTTTGCGACGAGCTTCGAGCAATTGTTGTCTGGCGGAGTCGAGGCCGCCTGAATCGATCAGATTCAGAATGGCCGCCGATGCGACACCGTCCACGATTGCGTGGCCCGGCGTTTTGATCAGCGTCGTGACAAACCAATCGACAATGGTGCCGGGAAGTTCCGAGTGACGTTGGAACAAGTCCGTGCCGTGACTCCCGGTCGCCGGGACTTTGCTCGCGTTGGATGTCTCGTACCAGATCCACGGACCTTTAGGCCCGAAGTAATGGATAAATTTTTTTTCCGGGCTCGAAGAAACGTCGTACAGCCACTCCATCGCTTGGACGGTCGGAGGATACTCGTCGTCGTCCGAGACGATGAAGAGGCCGGGCAGATTCGATGCCTGGCGCAGGAATTTCAACTGAGGCAGCAGCGTTTCTCCGGAAATGAGAACAAGGGATTTCAATTGCGTCGGATGGAGGCGCGCGGTTTCGACGGAATTGTCCACGCCGAGCCATCCCGCGCCGGCTGCCCCGACTACGTCGCGTTGGACGCCGGGCTGCGAAATTAGAAATTCAAATGCGGTGTTCAGATCGTTTTGGTGGAACTGTTCGCGGTCCTCTTTCTTGCCGGAGCTTTCGCCGTAGCCTCGTTCATCGACTGTGAGAGCGTTGATTCCGGCGGCGGCGAGCTTGCGAGCCACTGTGTCCCACGAAGCGCGACTCCGATTGCTTTGATGGTAGAGCACCACGCCGGGACCTGGCTTCAAAGCAGGGAAGAACGTGACTTTGAGCACTGTGCCATCCGTCGATTTCAGATCGGCGACACGCGGAGACGTGAGCGGCGATTGTTGTGCGCGAGCCGCGTTGGGTGACATGGCAACGAAGAATACGGCGAGGGCCGGCCAGAGTCGTAGTCGCTTCATTGTTTTCTTTCCTCGATTGCATGTGATTGCAGCCGACCAGGATTCACTCGGATTTGTCGCGGCTCGCTGGAGGAACGATTCCGTTCATCCGGAGGTATTCGACCATCTGTCCGTAGTGATCGTAGGCATGAGCTACGCCGAATTCCGCCAAACGCAGGCGAGTCGATTTGCTCTTCCCCGGCGACTGCAGCATGTTTTCCGTGGTCAGCGTGGCCGCTGCTCTGTGTCCAAGGGCGAAGGAGTCTCTGAGGAATTTGATGATGTCGGTTTTGGACTGAAGATTCGCGGGTCCGTTTCCGTCGTTCAATCCCTCGGGCACCTTGTCTCCGGTCAGCGGCGACCAGATGAACCAGTTCGAGGTTGCGATGTGTTTGACTTCGCCGGCGAAGGAGCGAACACCTTTGTAGTCGGCGCCCGGAATGTGGAGGGTGTCCGGAGCAAAATTGAATTTATCTTCAGGCATCGCTTCGGCGGCGCCGATGATCAGCTCTTCAACCCCGTTGATGTCACGATCCACGACAGAAGCAACGGTGGGCGCGGGTTGCGTAGTTGTCTGTGGCGGCTGCTGCGGCGATTGTTGCGAAAGGGAAGGGCTGGCCGCGGCGGTGAGGGCAGCAGGTTGGAAAGGAACGCTCACCAAGATAGCGGCGGCCGCGACCGGCGCAATGACCAATAACGTTCGTGCTTTTCTCACTTGAGCTTTTCCCCCGCGATGGAATTGTTTTGCCAGCCAGGCATCTCTTCGTTACTACTACACGCGGCGTCTAAGCTACTACATACTACGGTGCATATGCAAGTAGACGTAGCTTGGAGTCCCGGGTTAGCACGATTGAGCAGCCGGTTAGTGCTTCAAGACAAAGCAGCAGGCGGTATGAGCGATAGTTTGGAAGATACCTACGCCGATGATGGCGAGAAAGAGACACGTCAAGAGAACACTGGCCGCGCGGTTTGTCGTTTGCGACTCCCTGGCTAAAAGCGCCAGGCGATAACTCAAGTGTGACGATGCGGTCGCTTGCAGAACGCCCGCTCGCGTCGGTACGGCAAGTTTCGCAAGCGCAGAAACCAGTTCTTGCCCGTGCTCGCGCCGGATGACGGATTCATCGCACGAGAGCTCGCGGTACAAACCCAGCCGCGCTCCGGCGAGCCACATCAGCGGATTGAACCACAAAAGGCACAGCGAACATTCGTAGAGCAGACGAATCAAGTTGTCCCGGCGTCTTGCGTGAGCCAGCTCGTGAATAAGGACCGCTTGAAATTCACGACGACTGAGAACGCATTCGATGCCGACGGGCAGCAGGATGCGAGGGTTGAGAACCCCGCGAACCGCGGGACCCGATTGCTTATCGCCGAAGCTCACAGGAATGCCGTCGGCTAGAAAATTGGATCTTACGTCGCCATCGTTCCGAGGGCTGGTCGCTTGCGCCTCGCGACGCTCCGCGCGAATTCGCGCAACCAAATGGATAAGCATTGCGACGGTGCCTGTGGCCCAAAGTGTTGCAAGGATGACGGCCGTGCGACCTTGCGTCAGCTCCCACACGGGACCGCCGATTGCGCCGAGCGGATATGCCCACGTGAAGTGCCGCGCCCAAAGCTTGTCGATGAGCGCTCCCGAAGGCAAAACGAAATTGAATGCGGTGGCGACCCAAATCCAATACTTGGTGGTGGCGCTGGCGCGCAGACTTGACGTCAGCGCCCACACGGCTGCGGCGACGATCGAGGCAAACAGCAGGTGAACGCTGAGGTAGTACATCGCGCGTGCGATGTGTTCATGCACGTTTTCCTCCCCGCGCGCGGGCGGCTTTATCAGTTTTCCCTGCGCGTGCCGCGCTCTGCAGTGCCTTCAGATCTCGTAAAGTCAGTGCTCCATTTTCAAGCAAATTGGAAACCAGCAGTCGCGGCGAGCCGCCGAACAGATCGAGCAAATCGCGCACCAGCCGGCCCCGGTGTTGGTTTTGATCGATCGCCGGCTGAAAGAGCTGTGCGTTGCCGATCTTCTTTACCTTTCGCAACGCGCCTTTTTCTTCGAGGCGATAGACGAGCGTTTGCACGGTGGTGTAAGCGACGCGTTCATCCTCGGGAAGGCTTTCGAGGACTTCACGGACCGATGCGGTGCCGAGTTTCCAGTACTGTTCAAGAACGCGGGTTTCGGCCTTGGATAGGCGAGGTTGTTTCATAGGCTCCTACTGATCCCGGCAATCCTACTACAAGACGCGGTGATTGCACAGACGGGGCCGCCTAGGCCACGAGATCATCGGTGAGAATGTGAATTACTTGGCGGCGGCTTTGCTCATGAGGCGCTCGCGCTCTTGTTGATAGCGGGCGAGGGAGCGTTCGATGACGGTGAGGGCGGCGTACGCGGGGCGAATGTCTTCGACTTCGACGCGCTTGCCTTCGAGCTGTTTGTAGTCAGAGAAGAAGCGCTTCAGGACGAGCAGGCGATGCTGCGGAAGATCGCGCGCTTCGACGTAGTCGCTGAATTCCGGATCGTTGGTGGCGACGGCGATGACTTTGTCGTCGCTGGCGCCGGAGTCGATCATCGTCATCAATCCGATGGCGCGAGCCTTGATGAGCGCGAGCGGCTGGACGGGTTCCTGGCAGAGAACGAGCACATCGAGGGGATCGTTGTCTTCGGCATACGTCTGGGGAATGAATCCGTAATTGGCGGGATAGAAAACAGCGGAGTGGATGATGCGATCGACCTTAATTAAGCCGGTGGCCTTGTCGAGCTCGTATTTGACGTTGGAGCCGAGCGGAATCTCGATGACGGCGGTGAAGTCGCGAGGAAGCTCGCTGCCGGGTGAGACATCGTGCCAGGCGTTGGTCATTGGAAGGACAGTCCTCAGGGAAAGTTGTCGCTCAACATTATCGCCGGGATTGGGGTGGGAACCAAATGGGGAAAAGTCGAGGTAACGAAGCAACGAAGTAGTGAAGTAACGATGAGGGAAGGAAGAGGGTGACAGTCGACAGTTGAAAGTCGAGAGAAAAGGCAGGATTTGCGCGGTTACGACGCTCCCCTTGACTATTGACAGGAGTGGGCGTAGGTTCCTGTCAATAAATTAGGGGAGGGGAACAAAACTTTCGGCTTGTTCGTACGTCATGTAGACAGCCATTGGGAGATGCGATTGGGAAAGCCTACGGATTTGGTGCAGGGGACGCTGGATTTGCTGATTCTGAAGACGGTTGCGCTGGAGCCGATGCACGGATGGGCAATCGCACAGCGGATCAAGCAGGTATCGAAGGATGTGCTGTTGGTGAATCAAGGGGCGTTGTATCCGGCGCTGCATAGGCTGGAGAACAACGGGTGGATTCGGGCGGAGTGGGGCGAGTCGGAGAACAATCGCAAGGCGAAGTATTACTCGCTGACGCGGGCGGGGAAGAAGTACATGCGGGAGGAAGAAGCAAATTGGGAGAGGTTGTCGGCGGCGATTGGGTTCGTGCTGAAGGAGAGCCGGTCGTAGCGAAGGGAAGGTTTGGGAGGGGGGACCCCCCTATGGTTTTTGCGCAAGAATGTCATTCTAAAGAGTTTGCACGTGCGTGCTGCGCAAGAATGTGATTCTAAGCCATTTACGGCGGCGCAGAGCGTACATGGGACACCGGTGACGCGCTGATTTCGGGTGATTGAAGGCTTCGTAAGTCGAGGGAACGTAAGAGGTTGCGATGAGGATTTTCGACAAGGTGAGGATGGCGGCGCGGTGGTTGTTGCGACGCGGGCGGAGCGAGCGGGAATTAAGCGACGAGCTGGCGTTTCACGTCGAGCGGCAGACCGCGGAGAACGTTCGGGCCGGGATGACGCCGACCGAGGCTCGGAGGGGGGCGATGATCGAGTTCGGAGGTGTCGAATCCATGAAAGAAGAATGCCGAGAGACGCGGAAGGCGAATTGGATGCACGACCTGGCGCAGGATGTGCGCTATGCGGGACGCGTGCTGAAGAACAGTCCTGGATTCACGGTGATTGCGATTCTGACGTTGGCGCTCGGCATCGGTGCGAATACGGCGATTTTTTCGGTCGTGAATGCGACGCTGCTAAAGCCTCTGCCATTTCGCGCGCCGGAGAAAGTTGTGGCGCTCTATCAAACGGAGAGCGCGCCGGGTTCGTACCCGCTGACGGGCGAGGACTATCTTGATTGGAAAAAGTACAACAAGGGATTCGCGGACATGGCGCTGTATTCGTACCCATCGCAGGCGAATCTTTCGACGGGAACGTCGCCTGACGGCGCGACGGTGACGCGCGTGGAGGCGAACTTTTTCGAATTGCTGGGCGTGCGGCCGCAACTGGGAAGGACGTTTGCTCCGAGCGAGGGTCAGAAGGGAGCGGACCACGTTGCGATTCTGAGCAACTCGTTCTGGAAGTCGAGATTTGGTGGATCTCGGGAAATCGTGAACCAGACGGTCACGCTCGACGGTGAGCCGTACACGATTGTGGGAGTAATGCCAGCGTGGTACCGGTTGCCGGCGGATTCGCAGGTGTGGGCGCCGCTGGATATGTCGCTGAAGAATCTAGGAACGCGCGGGTCGCACAGCTGGAATGCGATCGGGCGGGTGAAGGACGGCGCGACGATCGCGCAGGCACGTGAGGATTTGAAAAGCCTTGCGGAGAGTTATGAGAAGCAATTTCCGAATACCAATCGGAATGTGGATGCGATCGTGACGCCGTTGCGCGACGACGTAGTTGGAGATTTTTCGTCGCAAATTTTGATTTTGTTCGGAGCTGTTGGATTGGTGCTGCTGATTGCGTGCGCGAACGTGGCGAACCTCTTGTTGGCGCGGGCGACGGCGAGGAAGCGCGAGATCGCGGTGCGCAGCGCGCTGGGGGCTGGACGAGGGCGACTGGTGCGGCAGCTTTTGACCGAAAGTGTTTTGCTGGCACTGGTGGGCGGAGTTTTCGGAGTGGCGGTGGCGTTCGGGGGAGTAGCGGCGATGCGAAACTTGCTGGCCGACACGGTCCCGCAACCCAACCCGCTGGCTGTGGATGTAATGCCGCTCGCGTTTACGTTTTTGGTGTGCATCGGGGTGGGAGTCGTGTTCGGGCTGGCGCCGACGCTGCAATCGGTGGGCGTGAGTTCACTGGAGGCGTTGAAATCGCGTGGCACTGCGGGCGCGGGCGGATCGCCCAAGGGGCAGCGTCTGCGAAGCGTGCTTGTTGCGGGAGAGATTGCGTTGTCGCTGGCCCTACTTGCGGGAGCGGGATTGCTGCTGCGAACCTTTTCGAACTTGAAGGCGACGGAAATCGGAGTGCGCGGAGAGCATGTGCTGACGGCGGCGATCCGATTGCCGGAGAAGCAATACACAACACTCGACCAGGGCGAAGGATTCTACGGGCCACTGATCGAGAAGTTGAAGAATTCGCCAGGAGTGGAAGCAGTGGCGATCACGGGGAAACTGCCGCTGCGCGGTGGAAACAACGGATACGTGAAGATTCCGGGGCAGCAGGAGGACGATATGTCGGGTCCTCTCGTGGAGTGGTCCGCGATCAGCACCGGGTATTTTCATGTGATGAGCATTCCGTTGTTGGACGGGCGTGAACTGGCGGCTGAGGACTTCGCATTAACGGCGAAGCTGATGCGCGAAGTCACTCCCATCAGCGATGACAAAGAGTCGGCGAAAATCGCGTCGAAGTACGTGATTCCTGCGGTGATAAACAAGACCATGGCAAAGACGTTCTGGCCGAACCAGAGCGCGATCGGGAAGATATTCACGAGCTTTGCGCAGTTTCGTGTTGTCGGAGTTGTTGGAGATGTGAAGCAGCACCGGTTACGCGATGCCGCAATGCCCGAAACCTACTTACCGCTGCCATGGGATATGTCGGTGCCGTCGCGACCGTTTTACGCAGTGATTCGAACGGCAGGAGACCCGGAATCTGCGATTCCAACGTTACGCGAAGCGGTGAAATCGCTGAATCCAAATCTGGCGCTATTTGGGACGCGCACGATGCCGGAACTCGTGACGGAATCGATGCAGGAGACGAGTTACGAAGCGGTGTTGCTGGGGACGATGGCGGGGCTGGCGTTGCTGTTGGCGTCGGTAGGGACTTACGGGGTGATGTCGTATGTCGTGGGACAGCGGACGAATGAGATTGGAATTCGAATGGCGCTCGGTGCGAGGCCGGTGGAGATCATGGGGATGATTTTGCGGCAGGTGTTTTCGCTGGTCGGCGCGGGGATCGCGGTGGGATTTCTGGCGGCGATTGGCGGGGCGTGGGCGATGAAGAGTTTGCTGGTGGGAGTGGCGCCGTTTGATTTGTGGACGTATGTCGGCGTGTCGGTGTTGTTGGCAGGGGTGGCGTTGGTGGCGTGTTGGGTGCCGGTGAGAAGGGCGATGAAGGTGGATCCGGTGTTGGCGTTGAGATACGAATAGTGAAGTGAACAGGCAACGAAGTAGTGAAGTAACGATAACAGCAAAGAAAAGACGCAGAACTAAATCGGATCGATCTTGCGGACATTGAGCGCAGCGTGCTGCGCCCCTACATGTTTTGAAGGGGATCAGGCGCGGGCTTTGTCGATCATTTCTTTCCAGGTGCCGCGGGATTTGAGGAGGACTTCGACGACTTCGCGGGCGGCGCCTTTGCCGCCGTGGGCTGAGGTGACGTAGTGGGCCATGGATTTTAGTTCGGGGGCGGCGTCGCCTACGGCAACGGCGAAGCCGACGCGGCGCATGACGGTGAGATCGGGGAGGTCGTCGCCGAGGTAGGCGACTTCGGATTCTTTGACATTGGCCTTTTTCAGGATTTCTTCGAAGGCGGCGATTTTGTGGGGCTGTTTTTCGTAGACGAATTCGATGCTGAGTTCGTTGCAGCGGCGGCGGAGTGCGGCGCTGCCGCGGCCGGTGATGACACCGGTGCGGATACCGGCGGTGTGGGCGAGTGTCAGGCCCTGGCCGTCGTGTGCGTCGAAGGTTTTGATTTCGAGGGCGGAGCCGTCGGATTGGGAAAGAAGGGTGACGCTGCCGTCGGTGATGGTGCCGTCGACGTCCATGAGGAAGACTTTGATTTGTTTGGCGCGCTTGGCTACGGCGGGGGAGATTTTTTTTGTGGTGGGGCTGGGCACGATTGATGCTCCTTGAATTTTGAAAACAGCGGATCGTCGCGGTGGTGATTGTTCGCGATCGGTGTTGCCTGGGCTGAATCTAAACCCCGCGATCTGGGAAGCGATCGCGGGTACAGGGTGGCGATCGCTAGTTTGGTAACAAGACCTTGAGATCGCCAAATCCACCGCACCCTGCCTGAAATTCTAAATCAGCTCCAGAGTCCAGAGGTCGTGGAGGTGGACCACGCCTACGACCTTTTGAGATTCGTCGACTGCGACGATCGATGTGATTTTTTTCTTCTCCATTGCGTTGAGAGCTTCGCTGGCCAAGACGTGCGGGCCGATGGTTTGGGGGTTGCGCGTCATGGCGTCGCCGGCGGTCATAGACAGCGTTGCGCCGCCTTGTTTTTCCATCAGGCGGCGGAGGTCGCCGTCTGTGATGATGCCCGCGAGACGGCCATCTGGATGGATCACGGTGGTCATGCCGAGTTTCTTGGCGCTCATTTCGTGGAAGACGTCGGGCATTTTTGTTTCGAGAGAGACGCGAGGGAGAGCGTCGGCGGCGTGCATGAGATGCTCGACGCGGAGAAGTTTTTTGCCGAGGCGGCCGGCGGGATGGAGCGCGGCGAAATCGTCGTGGCGGAAGTCCCGGCGTTCAAGGAGCGAGACGGCGAGGGCGTCACCCACTGCCATTGCGACGGTGGTACTCGCGGTCGGAGCGAGATTCAGTGAGCAGGCTTCTTCTTTGACGCTGACGTCGAGAGCGATTTCGCTCGCCTCGGCGAGAGTGGATTTGAGGTTGCCGGTCAGCGTGATGAGCGGGATTTCGAGGCGTTTAAGTGCTTCGAGGAGATGGATAATTTCTTCGGTTTCGCCGCCGTAAGAGACGGCGATCAGCGTGTCGCCTCGCGCGAGCATGCCGAGGTCCCCGTGAAGTGCTTCACCGGGATGAAGAAAAAAGGAGGGCGATCCCGTGCTGGAGAAAGTTGCCGAGATTTTGCGGGCGACGAGGCCGGATTTGCCCATGCCGGTGAGGACGACGCGGCCTTTGCAGGCGAAAAGAAGGTCGACGGCTTTTTCGAATGTCGCGTTGAGACGCGAGAGAACGTCCTGGATGGCTTGGGCTTCGATTTTTAAAACTCGACGTGCCGTGTCGAGACTCATTGCGAATTCCACTTTCGGACGAGAGAGGAGAGTTCCTTCAGTCGCGCGAGGAGTTGCGGGAGTTGAGCGAGCGGCAGCGCGTTTGGGCCGTCGGAGAGGGCTTCGGCGGGATTGTCGTGGGTTTCGACAAAGACGCCGTCGACGCCTGCGGCTACGGCGGCTCGCGCGAGTGGTTCGATGAATTCAGGCTGGCCGCCGCTGGCGTTGCCTTGTCCGCCGGGGAGTTGGACGGAATGCGTGGCGTCGAAGACGACGGGGTAACCAAACTTTTTCATGATCGGGAAGGAGCGGACATCGACGACGAGATTTTGGTAGCCGAAGGTGGCGCCGCGTTCGGTGAGGATGATGTTGTTGTTCCCGGTCGCGGCGAGTTTTTCGACGACGTTTTTCATGTCCCAGGGCGAGAGGAACTGGGCCTTTTTCACGTTGACGATGCGATTGGTTTTGGCGGCGGCTTCGAGGAGATCGGTTTGGCGGGAGAGGAATGCGGGGATTTGTAGGATGTCGACGACTTCGGCGGCGGGAGCAGCCTGTTCGCGTTCGTGAATATCGGTGAGGACGGGAAGTTTTAGGTCGGATTTGATTTTGCCAAGGATGCGGAGGCCTTCTTTGGGGCCGGGGCCGCGGAAGGATTTTGCGGAGGAGCGATTGGCTTTGTCGTAGGAGGCTTTAAAGATATAAGGGATTCCGGCGTCGGAAGTGATTTTGGCGATGGACTCGGCCATTTTGCGGGCGTGAGATTCGGATTCGATGACGCAGGGACCGGCGATGAGGAAGAGCGGGTTTTTGCCGCCGAGGCGGAGGGAGTGGAGCGGGATTTCGTGAGTCGTCGTCATGCGGAATTGGTGTCAGTGAAGATAGCACACCGACGCAAGAAGGCGAGGAGTGCTCGTGTTGGCATCCTGCCTGGGCGCCCTGAAGGGACGCCCCTACGAGAGGAAGCATTTAGGCGGTGGCGTGTGGGCCGACGGCTACGGCTTGGGCGCGATGTGATTCAGCGAGCGGGCGATTTTTGTTTTTTTTGTGCTCGATGGCGGCGCCGATGAAGGCTGAGAAGAGCGGATGCGGTTCGAGCGGCTTGGATTTGAATTCGGGGTGAAATTGGCAGCCGAGGAACCAGGGATGGTCGGGGGCTTCGACGATTTCGACGTAGTTTTCGTCGGGAGTTCGGCCGGTGATGCGCAGTCCGGCGCCGGTTAGAATTTTTTCGTAGTCGCGATTGAATTCGTAGCGATGGCGGTGACGTTCGCTGATTTCGGTTTTGCCGTAAGCGCGCGCGGCGAATGATCCGGGCTCGAGTTTGCAGGGCCATGCGCCGAGGCGCATGGTGCCGCCCATTTCGTCGACGCCGAGAAGTTCGCGCAATTTATAGATGACGCGGTGCGGAGATTGAGGGTCGCACTCGGTCGTGTCGGCGCGTTCGAGGCCGGCGACGTCGCGCGCGTACTCGACCGTGGCGCACTGCATACCGAGGCAGATTCCGAAGAACGGCACTTTGTTTTCGCGCGCGTATTGGATCGTGTAGATCATGCCTTGCACGCCGCGCTTGCCGAATCCGCCGGGTACGAGGATGCCGTCGTAACCGCGAAGTTTTGCAGCTGCGGTTTGAACGGAGTCGATCTCTTCGGCTTCGATCCATTCCAACACTGTTTTGTGATCGTGGGCCAGGCCACCGTGGAGCAGGGCTTCGCGCAAGCTCTTGTAGGCGTCTTCGAGCTGAACGTACTTGCCGACGATCGCGATGCGCGCTTCACCCGCGGGATGACTCATGCGATGGACTAGGTCGATCCACGGTTTGAGATCCTGAGGGTGCGGATGCTCTTCGAGCTTGAGGAGTCGCAAAATCTGGGCATCGAGGCCTTCGCGAGCGAGTTCGACAGGCACCGCATATATTGTTGCGACGTCTTCCATGGAAATGACGCAGGCTTCGGCGACGTTGCAGAAAAGCGCGATCTTTCGCTTAAGGTCGGCGGGGATGTGGCGATCGCTGCGGCAGAGCAGAATGTCGGGCTGAATTCCGATGCCGAGCATTTCTTTGACGCTATGCTGCGTGGGCTTGGTTTTTTGTTCGCCGGCGGCGGCGATGTAAGGAACCAACGTTACATGAACGAAGAGCGTGTTCTCGGCGCCGAGCTCGAGGCGCATCTGGCGGATCGCTTCCAGGAAGGGAAGTGATTCGATGTCGCCGACGGTGCCGCCAATTTCGACGATGACGACGTCCACGCCCTCGGAAACTTTTCTGATGGTGGTTTTGATTTCGTCGGTGACGTGCGGAATGACCTGCACGGTCTTGCCGAGATAATCGCCGCGGCGCTCTTTGCTGAGAATGGTTTCGTAAATGCGGCCGGTGGTCCAGTTGTTGTCGCGGCTGAGCTTGGCGTGCGTGAATCGCTCGTAGTGGCCCAGGTCGAGATCGGTTTCAGCGCCGTCTTCGGTGACGAAAACTTCACCGTGCTGAAACGGACTCATCGTGCCGGGATCGACGTTGAGATACGGATCGCACTTCTGAAGGGTGACCTTGAACCCGCGACTTTCGAGGAGACAACCGATAGAGGAGGCAGCTACGCCTTTTCCCAGAGAGGAAACAACACCGCCGGTAACAAAAATATATTTTGGCGCCATCCTTAGTTGGCCTCGACTCGCTGTCTTGCCTTAGCGCGCCGGGCCTGTCCGACCTCCGTAGGAGTGACGTACACACAATTATGGTCGCGAAACGCCGAGGTGTCAATGCGACGCGATTGCTTCGGCGATTCAAAAAATTTATCGCGCGCATCATTTATCGCGTGGCGTGAGTCAGGTATCGAGCGTATGGGTTGCGCCGAGCACGTGCGCGGAACGATCTGTACGAAAGGGCAACCTTCGACGCAGCTCGCCATCAGCAACTTTTCCAGCGTTGACGGGTTCCAAGTGTGGGGAAGTAGCGTCGGCTTTCATCATCTGGCGCGCCGCTGATTGCGACAGCGGACTGTAAATAGTTTGTCTTTCGACATCATAAAGGGCGTTTAAGAAAGCACGTTGGGCACTAATTCCGTCTAATTAGGGAATAAGAAGGTAGCGCGAATTGCAGTTATGGTAATTGCGTGCGCGGTTCGAGACTCGAGTGGTCGAGTCAATCAAACAAGGGACAAATCATGAAACGAGTTACTCGGTTGAGTTGGATGGCTACGGCTCTGGCGACAGCCCTGGCCGCGGCCGGAGCTGTCGGCGCACAAACGGCGCCGCAGGCGGAATCTTCGCAATATGAGGTGGGACGCGAAGTGAACCTGGTCGGCACGGTTTCGAGCGTGGTGGAGAATTCGAAGACGGGCCCGCTGGGGACACATGTGATGGTGCAGTCGGGATCCGGACTTGTGGATGTGCATGTGGGCAGCTCGAAATACCTGGCGACGAACAATGTGAATTTGAAGAGCGGAGACTCGGTACGCTTCGTCGGTGAGAACTTTACGGTCGGCACGGATACCGTGTTTTATGCGCGCATCGTGCAAGACGGAACGGCGGCGGTTGCGGTTCGTTCGCCGAAGGGCATGCCGCTGTGGAAGAACGGGAAGAGGCTGGCGACAAATTCGAACGCGAATCGGGAAGGTGCGCTGTGAACCGCCGGCTGACGAAGTATCTCGCGATATTGGGAGCAGCAATTCTTGCGGCGATGGCCGCGGCTTGCGGCGGTGGGGGCGGAGTTACGCCGCCTCCGACGCCGCCGAGCGGACCGTATTCACAGGGATCACTGAATGGAACTTATGCTTTTGTGCTCAGCGGCCAGGACGGACGCGGATTTTTTACGCGGGTAGGCAGCTTTACGGCAAACGGATCGGGCTCGATCACGGGCGGGGTGCAGGACCTGAACAGCGGCCTCGTTCCGGGATCCGCTACGCTGGCAATCACCGGCGGTAGCTATACGATCAATACCAACGGCAAGGGAACGATCAGTTTGATCGATTCAGCCGAAACGATTCAGCTCAGCGTCGTGATGACTTCAACGAGCACTGGGTTGTTCACGCAAACGGATGGGTCGGCGACAAGCAGCGGCAACTTTATCGCGCAGGACACCTCGACATTCTCCGGGTATCCGAACAACGTGAACGGGCCGTACGTTTTTGATTATTCGGGTGTCGATCCGAATGGAGCGGGTGAGTCGCTCGTCGGACGAATGGTGGGCAACGGAGGCGGGGGTATCAGCTCGGGCGTCGTGGACATTAACGACGATTTCACACCGAGCGGCCAATTGCCGATCACCGGCGCTACGTTTGTAATCGATTCGACGAATGGGGCTACGTTCGGACGAGGCACGGCAACGCTGTCGGCCGGGGGCACCACGTTTAACTACGCGGTGTATATCGTGAGTGCGAACCGATTGCGGCTAATGCGGGTCGACTATCCGGCGGCGAGCGTCGGCGATGCGATCGCGCAGACGGGCACGATACCGACGACGGCGGCCGGAGTTACCGGCAGCTTTGTGTTTTCGCTGGGTGGATCGAGCTTGAGCGGCGCGGATGTCCGGACCGGTCGAGCGACGTTCAGCGGAGGGAGTCTCAGCAATATCTTGATGGACGATAACAACTCGAGCGCGAGCGGATCCGGAAACAGCAATCCAGTTCCGATTCCGAATGGAACTTTGAGCTCGACGACTTATGCCATCGATCCGAGCGGCACCGGCCGTGGAACGATGACGTTCACGGATTCGAATAAAGGAACGTACTCGTTCATCTTCTATTTGAGTTCGCCGACGCAAGGAGTGATTCAGGATGTCAGCAACGGCCTCACGTCGGACGGTTCGATGAACGCTCAAACCGGGGGACCGTTCACCGCGTCGGCCACAGGCGGAAATTGGGCTTTCAACTGGAGCGGGTTGAGCATCAATTCGAACACGGGAATCCTCGCGGAAGAGGACTTCGTCGGGCAGTACAGCCAGGACACTTCGGGTAACATCACCGGCGGCGTTGACTTCACCGAGCTTTCGGCGAATGAGGTGATCACCGGAGCTGGAATCACCGGCATGCTGAACGTCACCGGCGACGGCACGGGAAGGAACGGCTACTCGGTCACGATCCAATCGTCTCCGTCGGCGACCTTGAATTTCTCAGCGTACTTTATCGGTCCAAACCAATTGATGGTTGTTGGCACGGACACCCATCGCGTGATCACGGGAACGCTGCAGCGAAACTACTGACGAGAAGCGATTCCGTTTAACAATTTGTCCGCCTGGCTCCCTGAGCCAGGCGGTTTTGTTTTGTAGCGCCCTGAGGCTCACTTCTCTTGCAGCAATTTCTCGACGCGAGCCACGTCTTCCGGCACATCCACGCTTACGGCGTCGTGTTCGACTTCGGCTACACGGATCTTCGATCCGTTTTCCATCCAGCGTAGCTGCTCCAACTGCTCGATCCTCTCCAGTTCGCCCTGAGGAAGCGTCGGATATTCAAGAAGGGCATCGCGGCGAAAGACGTAAAGACCGAGATGCTTCATGTGGCGGACCTGGATGCCGCTCTTGGTATCTCGAACCCAGGGAATTGGCGCGCGGGAGAAATAGAGAGCGTTGTCGTCGAAATCGAGAACGACTTTGACGACGTTGGGATCCATGATGTCAGCCGTTGTCTTGATCGGCGTCGCCACGGTCGAGACAGCCGTTTGTTCGTCCTCAAGCAGAGCTTCGACAGCAATGTCCACGGCAGCCGGATCGAGCAACGGCTCGTCCCCCTGGACATTTACGAAGACATCGCCCTCGACATGGGCTGCTACCTCCGCGACGCGTTCGGTCCCGGTGCGATGGTCGGGCCGCGTCATCCGGGCCTGACCGCCGAACGCTTTGACAGCGTCGATAATGCGGTCGTCATCGGTTGCGACGATGACTTGGTGGACCGATTTTGCCGACTTGGCGCGCTCGTAGACGCGCTGAATCATAGGCAGACCGGCCAGCGAGACCAGGGGCTTGCCGGGAAGCCGGGTAGAGCCGTACCGCGCCGGGATGACGACGACTACTCTTTCAGAACCCATTTGCCGGGGACCTCTTTCCTCTCCTAATTGTTTGTGGAACCGCTACCGCCTGGCGACCGTTGTCTCGTAAGAGCCGGATGCTACCACAGCGCTCGAACTCATCCGAACCGCAGCTCACTTCGTAGACCAGTTATCGTGACAAAGGTTTGACACGATAGCGGCCCTCCGAGGACGCGATGCCACTTGTTTTCCCGCAGGCTGGTGCTATGATCCATGCCAGTCCTTGAACCGCGCGGCCGTTCCCGGCAGGCCAAGGGATCTTTTGGGAGAGAGCCGTGAAGCGCGAGTTAGACCAGGTTCGCGTTTTGCCCTTTGTGGTCAGCAGTTTACTGGTGGTTTGGGCCCTTCTTTGTGTCATCCCGGCTCGTACCCCTGCGCAGAATCCCGCCCCAACCCCCGCGCCCACCGAAACCAGTTCCGAAAAGCCTAAAGATGATCCGGCTGCCCAGTCGCCTGAGGCCCAGCGCGATGCCGCCAAGGCGCAGGAAGAGAAAAAGGACGAGCCTCAGGACACGCCGCAGGCCGTCAAGGATGATGTCAAGAAAAACACGAAGGGCGAGAAGCTTCAGCCGAAGCAAGGCCTAAAGCTCGATGTCGACCTGGCGCTGGTCAACGTGACCGTGACCGATCCTTACAACCGGCTCGTGACCGGGCTCGATCCTGACAACTTCCGCGTGTACGAAGACAACATCGAACAGGAAGTTGTCACGTTCTCCTCCGAAGACGTGCCCATCTCGATCGGCGTGATCTTCGACATGAGCGGCAGCATGACCAACAAGATCGGGAAAGCGCGCGAAGCCGCCATTCAGTTTTTCAAGACCGCGAACCCGCAGGATGAGTTCTTTCTGGTGAGTTTCAACGAGCGCGCTGAACTGACCAGCGCCTTTACGAACAGCGTCGAAGACTTGCAGAGCCGGATGATGCTGGCCGCGCCGAAGGGCCGAACCGCGCTCCTCGATGCTATTTATTTAGGTCTCAGCCAGATGCGGGGTGCCAAGAACGGCAAGCGCGCCTTGCTCATTCTCTCCGACGGGGGCGATAATCATAGTCGGTACAACGAGAGCGACATCAAGCGGCTCGTGAAAGAAGCGGACACCCAGCTTTACGCCATCGGCATTTTCGACCCGCTCGGCTATCGCAACCGTACTCCCGAAGAACTCAATGGCCCCTCGCTGTTGAGCGAAGTGACCGAAATGACCGGCGGCCGAGTCTTCGCCGTCGAGAATCTAAACGATCTGCCGGACATTGCGTCAAAGATCGGCATGGAGTTGCGCAATCAATATGTTTTGGGATATCGGCCGAGCAATAAGGCACATGACGCGCGCTGGAGAAAAATCAAGATCAAGCTGCGCGCACCCAAGGGGCTCCCGCCTCTCAACGTTTACTCGAAGACTGGCTACTACGCGCCGAGCCACTGAAGCCTTGGCGCGTTTTTCGTTGCCTGCATTTCTAATTGTTGCAATCTGCGCGCTCGCGCTCTCGGGCTTGCCCGCGCTGTCGCAGATTCCCTCTGTTCCGAGCAACCAACCTTTGCCGCCGGGGCAGCAAGCTCCCACCGATCCTAAGATTCGCGTCGATGTAAACCTGGTCGTACTTCACACGACTGTGCTGGACGATCGCAGCAGGTTCGTCGACGGATTGAAGGAAGAAAATTTCCGCGTTCTGGAAGACAAGGCCGAGCAGAAGCTCTCCGTTTTCAAGCGCGAAGATATTCCAGTCAGCATGGGCCTGGTCATCGATAACAGCGGCAGCATGCGCGACAAGCGTCCGCGCGTGAACGCTGCGGCGATTACCCTGGTCGAAGCCAGCAATCCGTCGGACGAAGCGTTCGTTGTCAATTTCAACGATGACTTCTACCTCGATCTCGACAAAGACTTCTCCAACAGCGTTCCCGAGTTGAAAGAGGCTCTTGAGCGCATCGATTCGCGCGGCAGCACGGCGCTCTACGACGCGATCATCGGATCGCTCGACCACGTCAAAAAGGGCCACAAAGATAAAAAGGTTCTGCTCGTCGTGACCGACGGCGAAGACAACACCAGTCACAACACGCTGGAGAAAACGATTCGCGAGATTCAGCGGACCGACACTGTCATCTACACGATCGGTTTGCTCGGTGAAGAGAACAAGAAAAACGCCAAGCGGGCCAAGCGCGCTCTGGAAGATATCGCCAAGGCTTCGGGCGGGCTGTCGTTCTTTCCCGAAAATGTCGGCGACGTGAAAGAGATTTGCGAGAACGTCGCGCACGACATTCGCAACCAGTACACGCTGGCGTATTACCCCACGAACACGAAGCGCGACGGAACATTCCGCACCGTGCAGGTCGACGTGATTCCCCCGCGCGGACGAGGTAAGCTCACCGCCCGTACACGCAATGGATACTACGCCCCGGGCGGCACGAACTCCGGCAACTGATTTCTTCGGCGCCGCGACTTCAGTTCGCCGCGTTCACTGACAACTACAACACGTTGAGAAAACTCGTACCGTGTGGGATAACCCCGCCGAAGTTTTCGGCAATCGTCTGGCCCATGTCGGCGAGAGTGCCCCGCACCCCTAAGTTTGCGCCAGTGTCGGTCTTAGGTGAGTACGCAAGAATCGGTACATATTCGCGCGAGTGATCGGTCGTCTTCCAACGCAAATCGGGGTCGCAGCCGTGGTCCGCGGTGATGATCAGCAGATCTGACGGGCTGAGCTGCGTCAGAAATCCACTCAGCAGGGAATCGAACTCTTCCAGCGACTTCGCAAATCCTTCGACATCTTTGCGATGGCCGTAGAGCATATCGAAATCGACCAGGTTGCAGAAAATCAGGCCTTTGGGACGTTCGGAGACAGCCGCTTCGAGCCGATACATTCCGTCGGCATTGCTACGCGTGGTTTCGTAGTCGGCGACACCCCTGCCGTTGTAGATGTCGTGGATTTTTCCGATGCCGAAAACTGGAGTGGCACAACTTGCGAGCACGTCGAGCAGCATCGGTTTTGGAGGTTCGACGGCGTAGTCGTGACGGCGCGTCGTCCGAACAAAGTTTCCAGCCGGTCCGGTGAACGGCCGCGCAATCACTCGGCCGACACGATTTGGGCCATCCAGAATTTCGCGCGCGATTTCGCACATCCGATAAAGCTCGGCGATCGGCACGATATCTTCGTGCGTCGCGATCTGGAATACGCTGTCGCCCGATGTGTAGACAATCGGCTTGCCCGTTCGAACGTGCTCTTCACCGAGCTCTTTAATGATCTCGGTTCCCGAGGCCGGCTTGTTGCCAATGGTGCCGCGCCGGATCTGCTTTTCGAACTCGGCAATGATTTCGCGTGGGAAACCGTGCGGATACACCGGAAACGCCTGATCAAGCCAGATGCCCGCCATTTCCCAGTGCCCCGTCGTCGTGTCCTTACCCGGCGAATGTGTCGCGCCTTTTCCGAATGCGCTGCTTGGCCTTGAGGGCGGCGTCAGGTGTTTGAGCGGGGCAATATTGGCGAGGCCCATTTTCACCAGCGTCGGTATCTGAAGAGGTCTCGACTCGGCGATGTGCCCCAGGGTATTTCGGCCGACGTCGCCATAATCAGCGGCATCCGGCAGCGGCCCAATGCCCACACTGTCCAGTACAGTCCATATGACCCGTTTGAACTTTCCCATCGTGAGGCTCCCTGGCCCAATCGCCCGACTCTAGCATAAGTGCGCTTGTCGGCCGGGTCACTCGCGAGCCTCGCTCAAGAACGAACGGATGATTGCGCCCGCCTGTTCGGCAGGTTTATCCTGCCGCCCGTCAATAATTTACGCAGTAGGTTCGGGAATCGGGGAAACATTCGCCAAGTCTCTGCGTATGAATAGGTGCAGAGGTCCGCGATGCCCGATAACGTGCCAGAAAACGTTCGCCATGAGCGCCCACCGCTGGTCTTTCCGATCGTTCTGATCATCGTCGGGGCGCTGTTTCTCTACGCCAATTACAGGCCCGGGTTCGACGTCTGGTACGTGCTGAGGACCTATTGGCCGCTGATTTTGATATTCGTCGGTCTGGCTAAGATTTTCGATTCCACCCGCGCGCGCCGATCCGGAGCCACCGGTGCGGGTGCAGGACCGATCGGCCCAACGGTCGGAGCGGTTCTTTTTCTCGTCGTTGTATTCATACTGATCTTCCATTCACACGCGTTTTCGCGCGGCCGAGGCTTCCGGTCGAACATCAAGCACGAGAATCAGCACATTGATCTGCAAGGTGCCAACACGATTGACGCTTCGATTCAATCTCCTGCGGGTTCGTTGACGATCGACGGCGGCGCGAGCCGCGCCCTCGAGGCGGACTTTAGTTTCGCCGAATCGTATGGTGCGCCTGTGGTGGACTATCACGTCGCGTCGGGCATCGGTCAAATCAACGTCACCCAGGATCACGATTCGCCGCACTTTGGCGTTTCGCATAACGACTGGAACCTGCGTTTCAATGACGCGATTCCGCTGGAGTTGAAGGTGGAGATGGGCGCCGGCGAGGGGCGATTGCATTTGCGCGATGTGCCGGTGACGCGATTGACGCTCAACATGGGCGCCGGGCGTGTGATGGTAGATCTGAGCGGGGACCATAAGAAAGATGTGGATGCCGACATCGAGGGTGGCGTCGGTGAAGCTACCATTCGCCTGCCGCGCAACGTCGGCGTGATTGCGCATGCCGAGGGCGGCATCGGCGGAATTTCGGCTCCTGACTTCCGGAAGGAAGATAGTGAATACACGAATGAGGCCTACGGCAAGACTCCGGCCACGATTCATCTCAAGGTTTCGGGCGGCGTCGGGTCAATCAAGCTTCAGTTGGAATAGATCTCGGATGTTGATTGCCGGATCGCCCGGTCTCGGTCGGTGATTTCGCTCAGTAATTTCAAGGTTTCGCCTTCCGTTTGCCTAGAGTTGCTCTGGTCCGTATAATTTAAAGTTTAGGCAGTCGCCACCGAACCCGCCTGTGCGTGGCCGTACTGTCCGGACTAGCCTTGGCCATCAACGAACTCATTTCATCGGACGCGTCTCCGCAGCAGCCGGCCGGTAATTCCGGTAACGAGACGATCTCCATTCGCGGAGCGCGCGTCCACAATTTGAAAAATGTTAGCGTCGAGATTCCGCATAACGCGATCACGGTTGTGACCGGTGTCAGCGGCTCTGGCAAGTCGTCGCTCGCGTTCGACACCGTCTATGCGGAGGGGCAGCGGCGTTATGTCGAGTCGCTGTCGGCGTATGCGCGGCAGTTTCTGGAGCGCATGGAGAAGCCGGACGTCGATGACATCTCTGGCATCGCGCCGGCGGTAGCGATTCGGCAGAAGAATTCGACGCGCAATCCGCGCTCGACTGTTGCGACCGCGACGGAAATTTACGATTACCTGCGTTTGCTGTTCGCGCGTTGCGGCGAGACGTACTGCATCAAGTGCGGCGCGTTGGTCCGTCGCGATAACCCGGACGAAATCGCGACGAAAGTCTTGTCGCTCGCGCCGGGTCGCAGATTCTATGTCGTCTATCAATTGCGCGTTGTGGCGCCGCAGCCGGAGACGCCCGCTGCACGGAGGTTGCTGAAGAAGAAGCCGGCGCCGCCGTCGCAGGAATCCGTGCGGAACGCGCTCATCGACATTCAAAAGCGCGGTTTCAATCGCTTATACCAAAATGGCCGCCTCCACGAGTTCTCATCTCCCGAGACCTTGCTCGACGTCGATTTCGCAAAACCGGTTTGGGTAGTTGTCGATCGTTTGTCGGTTAGCGCGGAGTCCCGCGCGCGCCTCGTCGATTCCATCGAAATCTGCTATCGCGAAGGGAACGGCGAGGCCATCCTCGAATTTCCTGCTGACACGAACACTGGCACAGCGGCCGAGCGTCTCGTCTTCAACGATCGCTTTGAGTGCAAAAACGACGGCACCATTTATCAGGAGCCGGAGCCGCGCCTTTTTTCATTCAACAATCCGTGGGGCGCGTGCCCGCGCTGCCAGGGATTCGGCAACACGATCGATTTCGATCTCAATCTCGTCGTGCCCGATTCAAGCAAATCGCTCGACGATGGCGCGATCGAGCCGTGGACCAAGCCGCGCTATCGCGGCCTGATGCAGGAAGCGAAGAAATTCGCGCGCTCACAGGGCATCCCCACAAACGTCGCGTGGCGTCACCTTACCTCCGAGCAACGAAAGCTGCTGCTGGAAGGCGACCCTGCGAGCAAGTTCGAAGGCGTCAAAGGCTTCTTCAACTATCTCGAGCGCAAAAAGTACAAGCTCCACGTCCGCGTCTTCCTCAGCCGTTATCGTGGATACGCGACTTGCCCCGAGTGCGGCGGCACCCGACTGCGCCCTGAGGCTCGTGCCGTTCGCGTCGCCAACAAATCGATCACCGAAATTTGCAAGCTCACCGTGAAAGAAGCGCGCGTCTTCTTTGGCACGCTGCAGCTCACTCCGTCGCAGGCAAAAATCGCCGACAAAATTCTCGACGAAGTCCGCTCGCGCCTGCAATTTCTCGACGAGGTCGGCCTCGATTACCTCACGCTCGATCGCCTCACCTCGACGCTCTCCGGCGGCGAATCGCAGCGCATCCAACTCGCCACGTCGCTCGGCTCGCATCTCGTCGGCGCGCTCTACGTGCTCGACGAGCCGTCGATCGGCCTGCATCCGCGCGACACGCAGCGGCTCATCGACATCCTCAAATCGCTGCGCGACCTCGGCAACACCGTTCTCGTCGTCGAACACGATCCCGATACGATCGAAGAAGCCGACTCCGTCATCGACCTCGGCCCCGGCGCCGGCGAACTCGGCGGCAAGCTGCTCTTCTCCGGCACTTACGAAGCGATGTTGAAAGAGCCGAAGTCGATCACCGGCCGCTATCTCAACGGCGAACTCCGCATCCCCGTTCCCAATAGCCGCCACAAGCCCAACGGAAAATTCATCCGTCTCTACGGCGCAAACGTTCACAATTTGCAGAACGTCGACGTGATGATTCCGCTGAAGACGCTCACCGTTATCACCGGCGTCAGCGGTTCTGGCAAATCGACGATCGTTCACGACGTTCTCTACAAAGCGCTCACCGCCAAGCGCAACGGCAGCAGCATCAAGGAATTCTGCGATCGCATCGACGGCGACTCCGAAATTCGCGAAATCGTGATCGTCGATCAGTCGCCGATCGGACGCACGCCGCGTTCGAATCCCGCGACGTACCTCAAAGCCTTCGACGCCATCCGCGAGGTCTTCGCCGACACACCCGACGCCAAGCGCCGTGGCTACACCGCTGGCCATTTCTCGTTCAACGTTCCCGGCGGTCGCTGCGAAACCTGCCAGGGCGACGGCACCGTCACGGTCGAAATGCAATTTCTCGCCGATGTCGAGCTGATATGCGAAGAATGCCGCGGCTCGCGCTTCAAAAGCTCCGTGCTTGAAGTCCGCTTTCACGGCAAAAACGTTCACGACGTTCTTCAAATGACCGTCCGCGAAGCGCTTGCGTTCTTCGCCGCGGTCCCGAAAGTCACCTCAAAGCTGCGCGTGCTCAACGAAATCGGCCTCGGCTACCTGCGTCTCGGCCAATCCGCCACAACGCTCTCCGGCGGGGAAGCGCAGCGGCTCAAACTCGCGTCGCACCTCACGCGCAGCGAGAACAAGGAAATCCTCTACATCCTCGACGAGCCGACGACCGGCCTCCACTTCGACGACATCGCCAAACTCCTCACCGCGTTTCGCAAACTTCTCGATTCCGGCGCTTCGCTCGTGGTCATCGAACACAACCTCGACGTGATCAAGTCCGCCGATTGGCTGATCGACCTCGGCCCGGAAGGCGGCGATCAAGGCGGCAAGATCATCGCCACCGGCACGCCGGAGCAAGTCGCGCGCAACACGCAGTCTCACACCGGCAAATTTCTCGCTCGCGCACTCGCCGCCCACGCGAACGGCCACCCAAGCCCCGCCACCAACGGTCAGCAGGCAAAGCGCCAGCCCTCCGGCGCATCCAAATCATCGAGCCCTTCAGCTACAATCGAATCCGGAGCCAACGCCCCGTCCTCGGAATCATGACCGCCGCGAATTTCCGTCGCGCTACCGCCGCTCTCTTCGTTTTCACGGGTGCGCAGCTTCTTGCGCCGATCGTCGGCACCAAGTTGAACGCCGCCGCGCAATCGACATCGCACACTCCGTCCTCGTCCGGTTCGTCGCGCAAAGACACCATCCACAATCCGCTGAACGACTATCTCGACGAAGCGCAACGTGACATCGATAAGAGCGACTTCACCGCCGCCATCACTCCACTGCAAAAATTCATCGCCGAGAAGCCCGACGTCGCCTACGCACATTTTCAGCTCGGCTACGTCTACACCGCGCTGAAGCAAGTCCCCGAAGCGCGCGCCGAATACGAAAAAGCGATTTCGATCGATCCCAAAATGACGGAAGCCCATCTCAATCTCGGGATCCTTCTGACCGATCCAGCGCCGGCGGACGCGGTCGCGCCCCTGAGAAAAGCCGTCGAACTCCTACCAGCGCAATCGCGCCCAAGAATCCTTCTCGGTGTAGCGCAGGAGCGCGCAGGCGACTTAGCGGGTGCTGCAAATTCTTTCGAAGGTGCTGTCAATCTCGACCCGCGCGACACAGAAGCCACGCTCCACCTCGCGCGTCTGTATCTCAAACTGAAACGCCCCGCCGAGGCCGAATCCAAATTCCGCGCCGTCCTCAACGCCGATCCAAACTCCACCGTCGCCGCGCTCGGCTTGGCCCAAACGCTCGACGCAGAAGGGAAGCCCGAAGCCGCAGACGCCTACCGCAAATATCTCGCGCTCCAACCAAATGACCAGGCCATCCGCGCACGGATCATTCATTCGCTGGTCGAGCAACAAAACTACGACGAAGCGCTCGCCGAATTGGATCGCGCCGAAAAAGGCGCGCCGCCGACATCCGACACGCTTCGCCTCCGCGCCGACATCCAGATCGCGCAAAAGCATTTCGACGACGCCATTGCCACCCTTCAACGTGCCATCGCGCTCACTCCAAAAGACGCGCAGCTCGTCGCCGGTCTCGGCCGCATCTATCTCCAGAAACACGATTACGATTCCGCCAAGAAACAATTCAAAGCCGCGATCCAACTCGACCCCAACAACGTGACCTATTGGAAGGACATGAACTCTGCTTACTACCTTTCCGGCGATTGCGTCTCAACGCTCGCCGGCCTCGACGTCATCGCCAAGGTCGAACAGCCCGGCGCCGGAGCGTGGTTCATCCGCGCGCTCTGCTACGATAAGTTGCATCAGATCAAGCCCGCGCTCGAGGCCTATCAGAAGTTCTTGTCGATGGATGAAAACAAGAATCCCGATCAGGTCTGGCAGGCCAAGCAGCGGACTCAGGTGTTGCAGCATCAACTCGAACCGAAAAGGCAATAGATGCGTCTGCGGGTCCAATGCGGAATGTTCGTCGTCGCGATGGCCCTTGTCTATTGCATGCATACGGATTTGGTGCCTCGAGCTTCTGCACGGCTTCTCTCACCTAGAGCCCCTTCCGATAAATCGAAACCCACCACGAGCGAACTCCAAAACCGTTTCGACCACGAACCCAATTCCGTCCACAAAGCCAAGATCTTCGAAAAACTCAGCGACGAACAGCTCGCCGAAGTTCGCCATGCTTCGCAAGCCAGCGACTACAACACCGTCGGCACCATCATGGAAAAATACCGCGACAACGCTCGTGCCGCCGTCGACGCTTTGAAGAAAGAGCATCCCAACGCTGAACACCAGGTCAACGGATACAAACAGCTTCAGATTCACATTCGCCGTGCCATCCGCGATCTAAAAGAAACTGTGCTTCTCGCCCCGGACGAGTACAAACCTCCTTTGCAATTGGTCGAGCGAGACTTGGCCCTAATCGATGACGAGCTGTTGCAGAGTTTGTTCCCCTCGCCGCCGCAAACTGCCAGCCCTCCCGAAAATCAGCCGATGTCGAACAACGCGACACCGCCGGCGAACTCAGACGTTCAGTCACCTTCGGCACAGGCGCCTTCCGGTAGCGCGCTGGAACAATCGCCTGGCGGCACGGCGCAAGCAGCGCCCGCTTCGTCCGCGGAATCCAACTCTCATACGACGCCCAATTCAGAGTCAGGTTCGCAACAATCTGCCACGAGTTCCGTCGAAGGCTCTCAGGAGAAGTCCGAAATGAACATCCAAAATTGCATTCTCACCGCCGTCGTCACCTGCGGCATCGCACTCTCCACCTGTGGCGACCTCCGCGCGCAATTCGAGCAGAAGGACTACCTGTCGCCGATGGAGTCCGACAAGATCCGCGACGCCGAAACCACCAATGATCGCCTCAAGCTATTCGTGACGTTCGCCGACGATCGCCTGAAGAAATTTCAGTACGAGTTGCAGCATCCCTCCGCCAATCGCCATGGCGAAATGCTCAATGGACTCATGAACGGCTACGTCGGCTGTCTCGACGACGCCGCTGACCTGATGCAACTCGGCATCGAGAAGCAGGAAAACATCCGCTCCGGCATCGACCTGATCAACACCAAAGCAAAGGAATTCCTCGAAGCCCTGAACAAAATCGCCGCCGACAAAGTCGACATCGACATCTACAAAGACAACCTCGACGACGCCATCGAAGGCACCAAAGACGCCATCACCGACTCCGACAAAGCCAAAAAATCCGTGGCCCCTCCCCCGGTTCGCCGCAAAAGCTAGCTTGTATCCTTGGGCGCCGCACCCTCCGCTTTTGAGGGTGCGGAATTTTCGATCGCAACCCAAATTGATCCGTCACCAATTCGCGCGTCCGTTTTGACCTCACAACTCCACGTTCGTAAACTACCCATAGACGATGCCCAAACTTCCTACAACCGTCCCCGGCGGCTCCGCTCTCTTCCAACGCGTCTACACTCGTCTCAACTGCGAAGGCCGCCCGCCGCGATTCCACGTCGATTTCTATCCCTACAAATCCCTCACCCTCACGATCCGCCGCCGCGAAGAAAACGTCTTCGTCCGCTTCTCCGATCTCCTCCAACGCGCCCCGCTTCCCGTACTCGAATCTGCCGCCGCATTGCTCCTCGCCCGCGTCTATCGCCGCAAAGCATCGCGCGAACTCACAACGCGATATCTCGACTACGCCCGCTCACACAAAACGCGATCGCGCATTAATCGTATGCGAAGCACGCGCGTCCGCCCGGCGACCCAATCGCAGGGTCGCCACTTCGATCTCGACAAATTGTTCGATGAATTAAACGGAAAATACTTCGAAGGAAAACTCGCTCGCCCCAACATCGGCTGGAGCAATCGCTCCTGGCGCCGCCAATTCGGCTGCTACGACCCCGGCCCCAACCACATCCTGCTTAATCGCCGCATGGATCGCCCCACCGTCCCGCAATGCGCCGTCGAGTACGTCCTCTACCACGAAATGCTGCACGTCAAACATCCAACGCGCCGCTCCGGCTGCTCACTCATCTCTCACTCGCCCGAATTCCGCGCCGAAGAAAAACAATTCGCCCATTTCGACCGCGCCCGCAAAATCCTCGACCGCCTCGCGCGGTAAACGCCGCTCTCACAAACACTCAGCGTATGTCGTTCTTTTCCTTTTCGGCTTCCTTATACAGCTTCTCAATCCTCTTCCGAATCTTCTCCGCGTCTTCCGCCTTCGGATACAAATCCAAATACCGCTGATACGACTTCGCCGCAGGCTTCTTCAGCCCCTTCTTCTCCTGCGCCTCACCCAAATACTTGAACGGCACCGCATATCCCGGCTTCGCAACCGTCGCATCCGTGAACCGATCAATCGCCGCGTCAACGTCGCCCTTCCTCATGTAATACTGCCCAACTTCAATATCCTTTTCCGCCCGCTGCGGATCCCATTTCGGCTGATCCTCCGCCGACTCCGTCGCATTATCCTTATTCGTCTTCGGCGGCGCCTTCTTCTCCGATGGCGTCGCCGGCGGCGCATCCGCCGGTTTCTCCGGAGTCGCAGGATCCTGCCCCGGATCCTGCGCAAACACTCCCGCCGTCCCAGCCGTCATCACGACAGCCAGTAAAACAATTGTCCGAAACCGCCACGTAGTTCTCATCCCAGCCCCATCTCATGTTGGGGGCGCAGCATGCTGCGCCCCAACTTGCCCAGCCGTCAGCACTCCCTCGGTCCGATTCTCCTTTCGACTTTCAACTGTCGACGGTCAACTTCCTCTTCTTCACTCCCCAAACTCCCTCACCCAGATATTCCGATACCTCACCGGATGATTGTGATCCTGCAACGCCAACGGCAATTTCGCCGCCGTATTCTTATATTCCGGCTTCTCCGTCGACGTCGTTCCCTGAATCTCCACATTGTCCTGAATCAAGACTCCGTTGTGGATTACCGTCACCCGCGCCTTCTTCTGAACCACGCCCGCTCCATCAAACGTCGGCGCATGAAACACGATGTCATACGCCTGCCACTCGCCCGGCTTCCGCGCCGCATTCACCAACGGCGGATACTGCCCATACACCGCGCCCACCTGCCCATCCGGATACGTCTTGCTCTGATACGAATCCAGCACCTGAATTTCGTACAGCCCCATCAGAAACACGCCGCTGTTTCCGCGATCCTGATCCTCTCCCACTGGCGGCGACGGCTCGCGAAACTCCACATGCAGTTGGACGCTGCCAAACCCCTGTTTCGTGTGAATTTCTCCCGTCTTTGGCACGACCTCGAAATATCCGTCGGTCACTTTCCACTTCGCCGGGCCGCCGTCTTTGGTGCTTACCCACGCCGACAAATCTTTCCCGTCAAAAAGCACCGTGGCATCCGAAGGCGCCCTGCCCGCAGCCTCCTGTGACGACCACGTTCCCGGATCAATCTCCTTCGGCGCCGGACGATTCCGATCATGCACCTTATATTGCGTCTGCCACGCCGCCGCTCCGCAAGCCAGCACCAACACCGCCGCGCCAAACAATGTCCATCGCGTATTCATCCTCAACCCTCCGCAAATCGATTTCATCTTTCGCCGAACATCATAGCGCCGATTCCGTGTACGGGCGCAGCACTGCTGCGCCCCATGTCCGCACGATCGTCCCATGTCGCCATGGTTCGTACCTTCGGTCTTTAGGAATTGAAGGTATTGAGCGATCTCTGTCGCCACCACTATTCAACAAGCCCTGCCAGCTTCGCATGCTGCAACAGCATAATCGTCTTTCCATCCAGGATTTCGCCGGACTCAATCATCTCCATCGCTTTTTCCAGCGGAATCTCGATCACCTCAATGTCTTCGCCTTCGGTCTCGTCGCCTCCTCCCGCCGAAACGCGATGCCCCGGCTCATACTCGGCCACAAAAAAGAAGATTCTCTCCGTGACAGAGCCCGGGCTCATGTAGCATTCGAAAACTTTTCGCGGATTGTGCACCACGAAACCCGCTTCCTCTTCCGCTTCTTTCCGGATACACGCCTCAGGGTCCGACTTGTCGAGCAGCCCGGCACAGGCCTCGATCAGCATCCCGTCAGCGAGTCCATTCACATAAGCAGGGAATCGAAACTGCCGGATCAGCACCACCGTCTTCTGTTGCCGGTTGTAAAGCAGCACGACCGCGCCATTCCCGCGATCGTACGTCTCGCGTCGCTGCTCTTGCCACGTCCCATCGCGCCGCAAGAAATCAAAAGTCGTCTTCTTCAGCACATACCAGTCGTCCGACAATGTCTTTACTTCTTTAATCCTCACCCGGTCCGACGTCACTAGCCTCTCCTCCGAAAACCAGTTGCAGCTTATCGTGCAGTTGCAACACCGATTTTACGACCGCGTTATCATAGTAGTGTGCCGCGATACGCTTGTTAAAGCGGCGCTCCGAAACTCGTACGATGGAACCCCGCGAAAAAGCCGCGCTCCTCCCCGACAGCCCCGGCGTCTACATGTTCAAAGACGCCGCCGGCACCGTCCTCTACGTCGGCAAAGCCACATCCCTACGCAGCCGCGTCCGCTCCTACTTCCTCGAATCCCGTTGGATGGATGCCAAGACCGGCTCGCTCGCCCGCGAAATCGCCGACCTCGACACCATCGTCCTCGCCAATCCCCGCGAAGCCCTCGCCCTCGAAAACAATCTCATCAAGCGCTACCAGCCCAAATTCAACATCCGCCTCGTCGACGACAAGACCTACCCCTACATCAAGCTCACCACGAACGAAAAATATCCGCGCGTCTACTTCACCCGCAAAGTCCAAAAAGACGGCGCCGCCTACTTCGGCCCATATTTCCCCGCGAATCTCGCCCGACGCATCCTCACCTTCGTCCACAAGCGCTTCATGATTCCCAGCTGCAACGTCGATCTCACGCGCGACCACCCGCGTCCGTGCTTGCAGTACTACATCAAGCGTTGCCATGGACCATGCGTGTCCGGTCTAGCGGCCGACGAAGCCTACGCCGAGTCCGTCCGCGACGCCCGCCTCTTCCTCGACGGCAAGCGCGGCGATCTCATCAAATCGCTCGAAGAGCGCATGTCCGCCGCCGCCGAAAAAGAACTCTTCGAACAAGCCGCCGCCTATCGCGATCTCCTCCGCACGCTCGAAGACATCGAAGAGCGCCAACGCATCGCCGCCGCGCAAGGCGATGACACCGACGTCCTCGCCTTCTACGCCGAAGCCCCGCTCGTCGCCGCGAATCTCTTCCATCTCCGTGGCGGCCGCGTCGTCGATCGTCGCGAATTTTTCTGGGAAGACCTCGACGAATTCGACGCCAACGAATTCGTCCCCTCGCTGCTCAAGCAGCTCTACCTCGACGCCGCCTACCTCCCGAAAGCGATCCACGTCCCCATTGAATTCGAAGACCGCGCGCTCCTCGAAGAAACCCTCACCGATCGCGCCGGCCACAAAGTCGAAATCTTCACGCCGCAACGCGGCAGCAAACGCGCTTTCCTCGACCTCGTTTCGAACAACGCCAAGCACGCCTTCGAACAGCGCTTCCGCGTCCTCAAACCCACCTCAAAAATGATCGGCGAAGCCGTCCAGAACGCGCTCAACCTGCTCGAAGAGCCGCGTCGCATCGAAAGCTTCGACATCTCCCACATTCAGGGCAGCGACACCGTCGCCAGCATGGTCGTCTGGGAAAACGGCCGCATGAAAAAGTCCGACTACCGCAAATTCATCATCCGCGGCGATTTCGCCGGCCGCCCCATCCCCGAACCGATCATCGACAAACCTCAGCCTATCGCCCCTGAACCCGACACGATACTTGTCGCCGAACCGCCCGTGGCATTCGATGACAACAATTCCGCCGACCGCCCAGATGCCGGGGCGGCGACCGAATCATTGCCGTCCCCCATCATTCCCCTCGCCCGCGTCATCCCCATCAACTCCCGCCCCGCCCACACCCAAAACGACGACTTCGCCTCCATGCGCGAAGCCGTCACCCGCCGCTACAAGCGCGTCCTCGAGGAAAACCAATCCCTCCCCAGCCTGATCCTCATCGACGGCGGCCTCGGCCAACTCCACGCCGCCGCCGAAGCCCTCGAATCGCTCGCCATCATCAATCAACCCCTCGCCAGCATCGCCAAAAAGGAAGAAATCCTCTACTTCTACGGCCAGGAAAACGAGCCCATCAAGCTCGACCGCCACAACCCCGTCCTCCACCTGATCCAGCAAATCCGCGACGAGACCCACCGTTTCGCCGTCACCTTCCACCGCCTCCGCCGCGCCAAGCGCCAAACCAAAACCGCCCTCAGCGACGTCCCTGGAGTCGGTCCCGCCACCGCCCGCAAGCTCCTCCGCGAATTTGGCAGCGTGGCCAACATCCAGCGCGCCGGCATCGACGCCCTCTCCAAAGTCGTCTCCCGAAAATCCGCCGAAAAAATCCTCGCCCACCTCAACGCCGCCCAATCCGTCCCACCCCAAGCCGGCTAGAACTCCAGAAGCACCTATAACCTACTCTGAGCGCACATACCGGTTAGCTCGTATTGCACCCGCAAAATCTCCGTGTTAATTTTTTTCAGGAGGCAGCTATGGCGGACAACGTCGGTTCCAAAGTCAGTTTTTTCCTCGTAGGTCTCGGCATCGGTGCTTTGGTCGGAGTCCTCTTCGCTCCCAAATCGGGCGAAGAAACCCGCGACTATCTCTCTAAGAGAGCCGATGAAGGCCGCGACTACGCGCAGCGCAAAGCCCGCGAACTCCGCGAACGCGCCGATGAACTCGTCGAGCGCGGCAAGGACGTCGCCAAGGGCAAGCGCGATTCGATCTCCGCTGCCGTCGAAGCCGGCCGCGAAGCATACCTCCGCGAGTCCAAGTCTTAATTTGTAGCGTCGGCGTCTAAGTAAGCGCGACGCCGCGATGGAATGGTTTTGTAGGGGCGGGGCTCGCCCCGCCCGGCGTTAAGGCCAAGCGGAGACTTAGCGTTTCGAGCAGTCACTTGGGGCGGGGACCTGAACCACCGCTTGCATCAATGCATCAAGGAGTACAAGCCCTCTTTCGGCGTGGGTGAGGCAGGAATGGAAACCTGGGTAGTAGTATCGGTCGTGATCGTAGCCGTGGCCATCGTGTTTCAGGCCACGATGCTCGCCATGATGTTTTTCCAAATGCGCAAGACCGCCGAGCGCGTCGAGCGTCTCACCACCGACTTGCAGTCTCGCGTCAGCCCGATCCTGTCCCGCGTTCAGATCCTGCTCGACGACACCCAACCCAAAATCACCGAAATGGTTTCCGACGCCGCTCACGTCGTCTACCTCGCGCGCGGCCAGGCGCAAAAGCTCGACCGCGTCGTCAGCGAAGCCACCGACCGCCTCCGCGGCCAACTCGTAACGACGGATCGCATCCTCACCGGTGCCCTTGAAACGATCGAAGACGCCGGCACTCAATTCAAGCGCGGTGTCTGGGCGCCGATGCAAAAAGCCTCCGCCATCATCAGCGGCATCAAGGTCGGACTCGACTTCCTGCGCTCCCGCCGCAGCGGTCGCCGCCGCACCGCAGAAGACGCCGACGTCGAAGACGGCGAAGAACTCTTCATCTGATTTGGAGTGCGCCACTCCCGCGCCGCTTTTGACCAGGTAACCCTGCCACCAAGCTCCACACAGCACGAACCGACGATCAGCGCGCCAATCGTTCCTGTGTGCGCTCTTTCCTAAAGCTTGTCATCCTGAGGCTCCCGAAGGACGCCGAAGGATCTCAGCGTTAACCCTGCTGCGATCTATCCGCCGTTGTTCTTCTTCTCGCCGTCCCAAATCCATCCCCCACCCAACACCCGCTCCGCTTCATAAAAAACCGCCCCCTGCCCGCTCGTAATCGCCCTCTGCGCCTCATCAAACGTCACGCGCGCGCCATCCTCTCCAATCGCCTCAACCGTCGCCATCGCCGCCACATGCTTATGCCGAATCTTCACCGCCGCCCGCACTGCCGCCTCAGGCCGCGCAATCGAAATCCAATTCACTCCTTCAACTTCGCAAACATTCGACCGCAGTGATTCATCATCCCCAACCACCACGCGATTCGTCTCCCGATCAATCGCCAGCACGTACAACGGTTTGCCCGCGGCGAATCCGAGTCCCTTCCTCTGCCCAATCGTAAAATTATGCACACCGTTGTGCCGCCCCACGACATCCCCATCCTCATTCACAATCTCGCCGCTCGCATTCGACAGCGGCGACCCGCGCTCCGCCGAGTACGCCTCGATAAACTGCACATAATTCCCGTTCGGCACAAAGCAAAGCTCCATGCTCTCCGGCTTCTCCGCCACCGGCAAATTCGCGCGCCGCGCCGCCGAACGCACTTCATCTTTCGTCAGTTCGCCAAGAGGGAACTCGCTCTTCGACAACTGCTCCTGCGTCAGCCCCCACAAAAAGTAAGACTGATCCTTCGACTCATCCCGCGCCCGCAGCAATTCCCATCGTCCTGGCGCCCCGTCGGAATTGTTCCGGCGAATCCGCGCGTAGTGTCCCGTCGCCAGCCGCTCCGCGCCAATCTGCCGCGCCATCCGAAGCAGCGGCTCGAACTTCACATCCGTGTTGCAGTTCGTGCAAGCAATCGGCGTCCGCCCCGACAGATACTGATCCACGAACGGACGAATCACCCGCTCTTCAAACTGCTGCTCAAAATTCACGACGTAGTGGGGAAAACTCAGATGCTGCGCCACGCGCTTCGCATCGTAAACATCGTCGAGCGAGCAGCACCGATGTTGCGCGGGCCCGTCGCTCTGCAATTGCGGCAGCCGCCTCTGATTCCAAAGCTGCATCGTCAGCCCGATCACCGGCCGCGCCTGCTCCTGCAGCAACGCCGCCACCGTCGAGCTATCG